>Ga0209918_1000020_pt1 | contig 161862 bp, 149 predicted proteins | sample SalPonD_shore_MG_FD_185712 | JGI IMG/M metagenome (GOLD analysis project Ga0209918, IMG submission 185712) | Salt pond soil microbial communities from South San Francisco under conditions of wetland restoration - Salt Pond MetaG... | ecosystem: Environmental > Aquatic > Marine > Intertidal...
GAATCAAGAGGTGATCCAAAGATATATTGAGAATCAAGGGCAAGAAAAACAATATACCAAGTTACACGAAGACCAATTGAGACTCTTTGAGTGATACCCCGAGGTCTCTGCCTCGGGGTAGTTCATTTTCCACAATATTTTTCAATTTCCTGTTGACATTCTGGAGGTGAATTTTCAAGATATTATGAAATGGAAAATGGGACAGGATTTAAGGATAATTGGTTTAATTTAATTGCTCCTGTAAAGTTGTCTGATCTTTTGTCTTTTATCGCATTCCGGATTCAAAATATCATCAGTGAATTTGTTGATTTTCCCTGCTTATTTTACTGGGTTTACCAGAAAAACGCGTTTCGATTCGTATCCCAAAGTCCTGTTGCCCTCGCTGAAAATACAACACATCAGATGTATCTCAATTCGAATGGGTTGAATGCATTTGTGTATGAGAGGAGGTAACAATGCAAACATTTCGTTGTCGATACCGGGATCCCAAAGATTCCTGGCACGTCAAAGAAGAACATTTCCGGGCGTCTAATGAACAGCGGGCGTTTGAACAGTTTGTTCAGCATCGGAAAAAAGATCACTGGACACTCCCGGAAATATTTGTTCATTCGCAGGTAGAAATCATTTCCGAATCAAATAATGATATTTTTATCCTGGATTCATTCGGTGAGGTCAAAAAGCCTCATACGACAATCTCGGGGTAGAAGAAGATTCCTGCGACGTTTGTATAAAACAGCAGGGTAAGGTTTTTCATCGTAGACATCTCAGTCGATTCTTGCCCAATATTTCGTGTAGTTTTCAATTTATTGAAGAGCTCAGTGCTGATATAGTCTGTTATCTGCAGTTTTTATTCTTGTCACAAGTGGTACGGTTGGTTGAAGAAGTGCGCGTCATTCCTGTAGTACCAAAGCGACGCTTGAGTGATCGAGGCATAGGAGGACAACGTAAAAGGGCGTCTCGAATGATGGGTCGCAGGCCAAGAGATGCCTGGATTCATCTGGACTGAAGTTTAGAATGACAAGGAAAGGAGTAAGTTATGGCAGATCAAACAGCACAGCATATCGCTGAAGCACCAAATCAGGAGCGAGCAATGTTAATCGGTGGATCGCTCACCGAAGAAATCATCGGTATCGGAGCAACGGTCCTGGCGATAATCGCTCTGGTCGGCTTTCTGCCAGAGTCGCTGGCATCGATTGCCGTCATTGCTATTGGCGCGGCGTTTATGTTTGAAGGTGGCGCAATCTCAAGACAACTTGCTGATATATTGGCAGACACCAATATTGATACAAATACCTTAGGATATGGGATGACCGCAGAATTCCTTACCGGTTTAGCAGGAGTTGCACTGGGCGTGTTATCGTTGCTTAATATTGTTCCAATGGTATTATTACCAGCCGCCGCTATTTTGTTTGGCGGTGGATTTATCGCCGGAACCAGTATGACTTCACGACTGAGTCACCTGGCAGTACATCAGTCTGGCGAAAGTGATATTATCCAAAAAGTGAGCAGAGAAGCCATCTCTGCCTCAGGCAATGTTCGCATCCTGATGGGACTCGGTCTTATTACACTCGGTGTGCTTGCCTTGGTTGGTATTAGTCCGATGATATTAAGTACGATTGCAATTCTGGGCGCTGCGTTTACCGAACTGATGAGTGGAACCGCACTGAGCGGACATCTTATTTCACTCTTCTCCGGTGAATAAGGATCACTGAACTGATTGCTTACTGAAACCGGCAGGGATTCTTTCCCTGCCGGTTTTTTTATTCTCCAAAGAGATGCTGAATGATATTGACTTCAAGAAGGTTTTACATATTCTTCTCGATTTTATGGCGACACATGGACATATTTCTTCATAGCCATTGACAAAAAATCTTGAAAAACATAAAGGATAACATTGTGCATAGTTTGGAGTCATTTGAGGATCATTTTTCCAAAAATGCCGAATTATATGCAAAGCATCGGCCGAGTTACCCGGATGGATTATTTGAATATTTAGTTTCTGTATCGCCTGGAAAAACACGAGCGTGGGATTGTGGAACAGGAAATGGCCAGGCAGCAGAAAGTTTGACAAAGTATTTTGACAGGGTCATCGCCACCGATGCCAGCGAAGAGCAAATTGCACAGGCAGCAGACCATCCGAAAATTACGTACAAGGTTGAACCGGCCGAACAGACTACCATCGAATCCGGATCTGTGGATCTGGTGACTGTTGCGGTGGCGATCCACTGGTTTGATTTTGATCCATTTTATGCAGAAGTCCGGCGTGTCCTCAAACCGGATGGAATTTTGGCAGCGTGGGCATACTATTATCCAATAATCTCTCCGAAAATCGATACATTGCTAAAGAAATTTTCCCGGCAACTCACCGGTTATTGGCCGGAGCGCTTTCACTATCTCGATGAACGCTACGAAACGCTTCCCTTTCCGTTCAAAGAATTGAACCCACCGGATTTTTCAATGAGTGCGAAGTGGACTTTGGATCAGCTGTGCGGATTTCTGACGAGCTGGTCTGCCACGAGAAGATACATTGATTCAGAAGGCAAACATCCCCTTGATACTATTTGGCCAGAATTGTCGGAATCCTGGGGAGATGCAGGTAAAAAAACGCTTAATTCATTGGCCCCTCGCAATCCGGGTGGGCAAACCATCTTGAATCGTGGGCTAAACAGAGAAGTAGGCGTAACCTGTATCTCTTAAAAATTCATCCGGGATTTGGCAACATTCCTATTCTTCCTTCTCATCTATTAGAAGATTTAAGTCAAATGTAACGGAGTTGGATCGTCCAGAATGAGATTTGAGGTACTTATGCGACGCATTGCCGGAAGGCACAAAAATTGCTTAAATTTCCGTTACACTACTCCAACTTCACTACTGAGAATTAATCTACACGCGGATCCTGACTGCTGATTGTAAGACATCCCTGTGATCACAGGGTAATAATAAATACAACCAGACAGCCTTCACGAATGGAGAATTATGCGCATTCGTCAGATCCGTTATGTTGTCCCCGTTATCATAATCGTGCTACTTGGATGTGCTTCTGCACCTGATACCAAACCAGTCAATCGGGATGAAGTCGTCGTATTCCCGTTACCTCCCGCACAACCGCGAATCCAATATCTCACAAAATTCACTACTGCTTCCGACCTGAAACCTCCCGGGAAACTCCAGCGTTTTTTATTTGGAGGCAACTCAGGCACTGCTCAGGTGCTCCAAAAACCGTATGGCATCACTGTCCACGACAATACGCTGTACGTCTGTGACACCAAACTCAATGCGATCGCTTTATTAAATCTCAGGGACCACACCTTCCGGATGTTTCGTCCAGGTGGCCTGGGTGTACTGAGGAAGCCAGTAAATTTAACACTGGATAATCAGGGAAATCTTTACATTGCAGACACCGGGCGAAACCAAGTCGTCGTTTTTTCCAAAGAAAAAAGGTTTGTACGAGCCATTTCCAATGAATCATTTCAGCCACTGGATGTCGAAATTGTTGGAGATTCACTGCTTATTGCGGATTATACCGATCGCAATATTGAAGTGTATTCACTTCGGGACAGCACTTTCCTGAATCCTCTGCCAGCGGTGAGTAACCTGGATTCTATTTCACATCGACTATTTGTCCCTTATTCGATTACCACTGATTTACAGCGGAATATCTATGTAACAGATTTCGCCCAGGCCAAAATCATCAAGTATTCTCCGCGGGGAAAATATCTTCGCAGTTTTGGCGGACTTGGTCGATCTTTGGGAAAATTTGCACGACCGAAAGGTCTCGCTGTCGATCGGGAAAACAGACTGTACGTCGTCGACTCGATGTTTGAAAATGTGCAAATGTTCGATGCAGATGGAAATCTGCTGATGTTTTTTGGCGGCCACTATGAAAACCCGGGCGACATGTATTTGCCAGCGCAAATTTATATCGACTACAACGGGATAAAATTTTTCAATAAATATGTCCTGCCCGGATATTCCATTAAATATCTCATTTACGTCACTAATCAATTTGGGCCTGATAAAGTTGCTGTCTACGGATTTTTGGCTCCATCCAAATAAATGAATATGAAAAAAATACTTCTCAATATTATTGTTATTATCGTGCTCTCTGCTCTTGCCGGATGTGCCGGAACGACCAAATACGAAGTCCTTTCATTCTTTTTTGATGGCGTTCCATCTCCAGACACTTCAACAAATATTGATTCAGTCACAACAACGAGCACGATTTCAACTCAAAACGACTCCTCAGATGAAATTACAGAACAAGTTTCTGCTGCATCAATCCATCGTCCGTATGCAGAAAAAAAGTGTCAGGTCTGTCACGATGCAACCTCAATGAGTGAGGCGAAAACAGAGATATTGCAACGGTGTAAAAATTGTCATTCAAAATTTCAGAAACAATACAATTATGTGCACGGTCCTGTGGCGGTGTTCGATTGTACTTCCTGCCACACACCGCATAAATCGGCAAACGCCGGATTGTTAAAACGTCCTGGTGATGCTCTTTGCACCTATTGCCATAAAGACGTAAGTCAGGCAAATATAGACCAACATTCCCAAATCGGGATTGTCGAATGTTTCGCGTGTCATAAGCCTCATTTTTCCAATGATAATAGATTTTTTGTCATTACCGGGAAGTCCAAGCCATGAACAAGTTTATCTGGTTATTACTGGGATTGTTTGGAGCGACTCTGTTGTCGGCACAGGCGCCGGAAACTGCTTTGTTTCGTTGGAGAATCACCGATTACAGCGGAACCATCTCGGGCGATTACCGGATACGCAACAGATCGTTTGATCAATCCGCAATTCAGGGAGAATATAATCGAGGTCTGACCCGGGGTTTGGTTGAACTGGATAGCCGGGGAAGCATCTATCACCCGCTGTTTTTTGATTACCTCTTAAATCTGGATCTTGGTTATAACCAGAGTCATGTTTCGCGAAAAAGTATGATTGATCAGCGGGAAGTCGATCGGGGGATTTCTCGAAATATATTATTTCAGGGAAGGCTGCTTTCCAGAAAGCCGCTTAATTTTACGTTAGAATATCTCCGGCACCACCGGCAGCTTAATCGTGAAATTTTCTATATCGTCAATTCGTTTACGCGTCGATACGGCGCCCGATTGAATTATAGAAATCAAATTTTACCGGGTTCACTAAGTTATTCAGAGATCTTTACCCGGGATTCATACAGTTCACGGGAAATAACCACAACAGAAAATCGACTTGGATTTTCTGCCAATCACGGTTCTTACAAGCAAGTGAACGGACGAATAAACGTAAATTATACTGATTATCAGCGTGTGGATGAGGGATTTTACCAATCGAACCAACACTATTTTAAGGTTCGACACGCCCTGCAGATCCCGTTTGATTCAGCTCGAGATAATATCATCTATTCGAATGCATTGTTTACAAACATCACTGGAACCCGGGATTTTACGAATTTTTTCTGGAATGGACGATCGACTTCAAGAATAACAGAAACTTTAACAAACTCCAGCCGAATCACGTATCGCGAGAGCATAACACCCGGCGCGAAATACAATGCCCAAACCATCGCTTCTCAACTGAATCATCAACTCTATGAAAGCCTGAATAGTTCGGCCGAACTGATATATCGAAGATTAAATGAACAGGGCTTTCTCCGGCAGACTGTTTCCCCCAAAGTGGGATTGAATTATCAAAAATTATTGCCAGTTGGACGTCTGCAATTAAATGCCGGAGTGAATCCTAATTGGGTTTATATCCGGGATAAAGAAAACCAACCTGTTACTGAGGAGATTTACCACTCCTTTGGAGAAGAGAATCCGGTTTTTTTACCCCGGGAAAATATTCTGGAGCAGAGCATAGAAATATTAGATCCGAATCGACTTATTCTGTACATCCCGGAGCAAGATTACGCTGTTCAACCATACGGAAATACCTTTCAGATTTTGCGATTGCCCGGCAGCCAGATCTCTGACTCAACAGAGGTAATAATTCGCTACAAATTTATTGCGGATACAAGGCAGCGAGCACATTATAATCTTTGGAATTATGGGATTTCTTACCGCTTTCATCGTCTGTTGGACTTTGTGGCCGGATATTCCGGTTACGCCTCACGTTATGAATCATTGGCGGCTCTGAACTGGTGGAACAGTGATGAAAAAGATGTCAACAGACTGTATTTACAACTGGGCTATCGCTCTTTTTCGCTTGATATGTCCAGAGAAACCTCGAATTCCAGTATCACGCCATATACAACAAACGCCATTGCGTTGAATGGTCTGCTTGGATCCTATTTGAAGCAATATTTGTTAGGCCGCGCGCAGTTAATGTGGCAGAAACTGCCGTTACGGGATGCCACGCAACGACAAACGTATTATACCGTAGAGTATTTTCGAAAAATTTCACGCCAATTGAGCGTGAAAGCCGCCTGGCACGAGCGCTCAATTTTTAGTGATCTGAACCAACTCCGTGAAGAGAAATGGACTGGAACGATTAAATATCAGATTCCAAATTTTACGTTCAATCTGGAGTACGATTTTTTCAAAAACAGATTTTTTAACAGCAGGGAAACCAACCAGCGATGGACATTTTCACTGGTACTCAATCCATAAAAATTTACCGACTGTTCGGCATTGTACTATTGAGTCTATGCCTGATAGGCAATGAAGCATTTTGTGCTGATGAAGATGCAATCCGCGTGGATTACGTTCAGTCTATTACAGAAATGTCTCTCTTCAAGTCCGAACACTCTTTGTGGAGGCGTTTAGGGAAATTTGTGGGGAAAAATTCCCGACCGGCGCTCCGACAACCGCTGGGACTTGACGCCCGAAATGGAATGCTCGCCATCGCAGATGCATCATTGGGAGGAGTCTACTTCATCGATTTTTCTGGTGAAACGGTGAAATTCATCTGTAATGAAAATGGCGAGGAAAGCCGAATACCAGTTGACGCAGCGATTGCCGATCAGAAGATTTTTGTTACGTATTCCAACAGTCCGGCCATTGATGTTTTTCAGTTTACCGGAGAATTACTGCAGACAATTACGGTGAAATCCAGTGCAACGCGCTTCAGTGGAATTGCGTGGGGCGGATCTAGTTTGTTTGTGGTTGATACTCCGCATCACACTGTCTTCCAGATTGATGAAGCCGGACAAATACTTAAAAAGTTTCAACGAGACGGAAATATTGTCAGGCTGCTAAATTACCCAACATTTGTTACCGTTGACAATGATCAGTCACTCCTCATCTCTGACACGATGAATTTCCAAATTCTAACGTTTGCCATTATGGGAGATAAAATTTCTTCATTCGGAACATCCGGGGTTGACCCGGGACAGTTCAATCGTCCCAAGGGAGTGGCTGTTGATCAAAACGGGAATATTTATGTCGTCGACTCCAGCTTTGATAATGTGCAGGTGTTCGATCCTACAGGACGACTCCTGACTTTTTTCGGAGGAAATGGCTTCGAATTATCACAATTCCGGATGCCAACCGATATCGCTATCGATGGTGACAAATTGTATATATCGGATACGTTAAATCGGCGCGTACAGGTGTTTCAAATCTATGATGAATAGAAAGTGGATTCATATTATTCTTATTCTTTTGGTCGGACGATTTGGCTTTAGCCAATCGTCTGTGGTGGACACCAAGCATAATCTTTCTGTCTCCGGTCCCGGCGAAATCAAAGCCAGTACAGAAGAGCAGGTGTGCATTTTTTGTCACGCCAGTCATAATGCCAATCCCCAGGTGCCGCTGTGGAATCGTTATGATTTGTCCACCACCTTTACGCTGTACGGCAGTCCGACTATGGAAACCCAAACGATGCAACCAGACGTTGAGTCGAGACTATGTTTGAGTTGTCACGACGGGACGGTGGCCGTTGGTTTAGTTCGCACTCGTGATCAGGAGATTTCTTTTCCGCTGGGATTGGAGCGAATCCCGCTGGATCATCGCACGAACCTGACGACAGATTTATCCGACGATCACCCTTTAAATCTGGATATGACTAATCATCCTACTGAGGAACTGGCGTGCACCGGATGCCACGATACCCATAATCCGGAAACGCCAACTTCAGACAGACTGCGGTGCTCTTCCTGTCATAATCCACACGATAATACTTTTGGTGATTTTCTGGTGACTACGTCATCGCAGGGAGAATTGTGCGCGCTTTGTCATGCCAAGGAGGGTTGGAATGCGTCTGTGCACAATACATCTTTGGCGACCTGGAACGGAGCAGAACCTGATCCGTGGCCGTATTCTGAAATGACCTCGGTTGCGGATAATGCCTGTCAGAATTGTCACGAATCTCACGGCAACGGAAGTACATACTGGCTGCAAAAAGCATCATCTGAAGAAGATAATTGTTTGATCTGTCATAACGCGAATGTTGCGCAAACGGATATTTCCGCTGCCCTGATGAAGCCATCAATTCATCCGGTGATGGATTATCAGGACGTTCACACTCCCAACGAAGACCCCGCTATGATGCAGCGACACGTGGAGTGCACCGATTGTCATAATCCGCATCAAATCGTTGATACTTCCGCTGAACCACCACAGACTTCAGGGGTACTTGCTGGTGTTAGCGGAATTGATCAAAGTGGAGCATTTGTTGAAGAAGCCCAGTACGAATATGCAGTGTGTTATAAATGCCACGAAACCGATGATCTCAATACCCATCATTATGTTCCGCGATTAGAGATCCAAACGAGTATCAGGCTGGAATTTGCACCGGGTAATCCATCGTATCATCCGGTAGCGGCGGTGGGGCAAAATCCTGATGTACAGAGTTTGATTGCACCATTGACACCAAGTTCACAAATTTATTGCACCGATTGTCATAACAATGATGAATTTATGAATATCGGTAGTCCGTCCGGTCCGCACGGTTCGTCCTTTGCCCCAATTCTCTCTGCGCAGATGCTCTTTGTTGATGGCAATCCGGAGTCATCCACGATCTATGCACTCTGCTATCAGTGTCACGACCGAACAATAATTCTAGATCCTCCCGGTTATTCCAGAAAAAATCCGCATCGCAGGCATCTGCGGGATGAAGAAGTCTCCTGCACTACCTGTCACGATCCGCATGGCGTCTACAATAATACGCACCTGATAAATTTTAACGAAAACTATGTTGAGCCCAACAGCGATGGTTTGCTGGCATTTATTGACGGCGGCTATCGTACCGGCACCTGTTATTTGCTTTGCCACGGCGAAGATCACAGGGCCGGAATGGGAACTTATTAGAAGGAGGTTCTGATGCGGAATATCAATAATTGGATTGTTTTGGTGCTGATAGCCATCATCCCAGTGATCGGGAGAACGCAGACCTGTATTACAAGTGAGTGCCATTCATCGCTAAACACCGGACAATATGTTCATATGCCGGTCGAAAGTGGCGACTGTTCGGTGTGTCATGCGTCAAATGACCGAGATCATCCCGAAGCGAGCGGCAGTGAGTTCGCGCTCACAACACAAAACATCACCGAATTGTGCGGAAATTGCCATTCCGTTGATACAAAACAACAGGGATTGCATACGCCGGTTGCCACTGGAATGTGCCTGACTTGTCACAATCCACACGGAAGTGACCAGCCGTATCTTTTAGCATCCAGTTCGCAGGGAGCGCTCTGTAATCAGTGCCACGACGCAGGGATGCAGTTAAAAACATACGTTCACGGTCCGACGGCTGTTGGGGCGTGCGGCGTATGCCATTTGAGCCATAATTCTATGGGAAATGCTTTATTACGGACTGAGAGCGTAAACGAGCTTTGTTATCAATGCCATATCGATCAACAGGATGAAATCAGCGGATTTGAGTTTGTCCACGGTCCTGTGGCCTCAAATTGCGCAGAGTGTCATAATCCGCACGACTCTGATGTAAAGTATTTTCTTTCTGGCACAAAAAGTGAATTGTGTTATGAATGCCATCTTGATGTCCAGCAAGCGTATCAAAATAATCCGGTGAAGCATAAAGCGCTGGAACAAGATCAGGAATGCATGAATTGCCACAATGCGCACGGTTCCGATGTTCGTTTCAATCTGATTGACGACAGTTTTGATTTATGTGTTTCGTGCCACGATCATCCGATGCAAAATGGAAAAATCACGGACATTGCAACGTTACTGAACACCCACCCGAACTGGCACGGCCCGATTGAAAACAAAGACTGCTCCGGATGTCACCAGGTCCATTCCAGCCAACATTTTCGCCTCTTGCAGTTTAACTATCCAGCAGATTTCTACGCATCGTTTGATCTTGCGAATTACGAACTCTGTTTCCAGTGTCACAGTTCAGAAAACGTGCAGGACAGCACAACCACCAATTTAACAAATTTCAGAAACGGTGATCAGAATCTGCATTATCTGCATGTTAACAGAGAAAAGGGTCGCACGTGTCGTTCGTGTCACGAGACACACGCCTCAAATCAATCCTTTCACATCCGGGAATCGGTTCCGTATGGAGCATGGCAATTGCCGATCAATTTCAGCAAAAGTGACGCTGGCGGCAGCTGTGCACCCGGTTGTCATAAACTTTACTCTTACCAGAGATGACCCGGATGCTGACGCGTTTAGATCCATTGCGAAAGGGAATGCTGTTGCTATTCTGTTTCTGCGTGACGGGGGGAGCAGGGTTGAGTTATGCTGTGCAGCCCGAAAATGCGGGACGAAATTTTACTGTTGGCGAAACGCTTCCGGATTCGATATCCGGAAAAATCGAAGCGGTTTTTCAGTCCAACCACAGTTCCCGGAAAATAATAGTATGCATATTTACTAAACCGGAGCAGCGTTTTTCAAAGCGATTGAAAAGTGATCTCAGAGCCTTCCTGCAAAAACACAAATTAGCGGGTTTGGATGTGATAGAGATTTTTGTGGCTCAAAAGACAGCCCACGAAAGCCAATGGCCGCTCATATTTGATCCTGACTCGCAGTTGTATCAGGATGTAGGACTCACAGTACTTCCCACCGTTTATCTGTTCGATGCTGATTGGAAAATTGTCGGGTATTTTCCCGGCTATTCTCCAACATTTACTAAAACTCTCCGCCAGAATTTAGCTTCATACTACCTGGAGTTGAAAGAAGAAGCGCCTCCAGAAATAAGCCACAAACAACAGCAGTATCATCGTACCGAAAAAATGGCTAAAGCATTATTTCTTCGAAGAGAATACCAGTTGGCGCGCACAGTGCTGGAACGAGCAGATTCTCTGTCGAATCCCGGGAAAATCCTGCTGGGGATGCTCTATTTTGAAGCCGGAGAATATCAAGATTCCAAAGATTTATTTAGCACGTTGCCCGAGGAGGGTTCTTTACAAAACTATGCACTCTATGGCCTAGGAATAACCGCTTTAGCGGAAAAACATCCCGAATTGGCCCTGCAATACTTGAATAAAGTAGAATCATTGTCTGAACAGAACAAATTGGACCGTGCGAGAGCATTCGCGAAGGCAGAGATGAATAATTTAAACTCCAGCAGGGAAAATGAAATATCGGCAGAGTTCAATCGGGAATCGTTGCTAATGATACCATAATCCAATGAAAGAATACCCATACACAAACCCTTAATGCACTACTAAAGGAGCAGGTTATGAAACGACTCATGACAGTAGTAATCGGTATTGCCATCCTGAGTGTAACACCCGAAATTTTCGCCCAGGGAATTACCGGGTCAGCGCACGATTTTTCCAGTCAGGATTGGAATAGTTCGGGAGAAGTCTGCATCGTGTGCCACACTCCGCACAACGCTACGACAGATGTTTCGAATGTCCCGCTGTGGAACCACGATGTGACATCAGCCACTTTTAATTTATACTCATCGTCAACTTTGGATGGGACTACCGGCCAGCCTGATGGTACGACCAAACTCTGTCTCAGTTGTCACGATGGGACAGTCGCTATGGATAATTTTGGCGGAACAACTGGCGGTACCGAGATGATGACAGGCAGTGCGCTGGTAGGAACTGACTTACGGGATGACCATCCGGTTTCAATCTCCTACAATTCAGTTGAGGATGCAGAACTTCACGACGTGACAGATCCCATTGATGGCGGGGGGACAGTGGATGATTTGCTCTTTAGCAACAATGTTGAATGCGCCTCGTGTCACGATGTCCATAACACAGGGGGGCACGCAGCCTTGTTGCGGATTTCCAATGAAGGAAGCGCCCTCTGCTTGTCGTGCCACATTAAGTGATACTAAGAATCTGCTTTGACAAATTTGAATTGGGAAGTAAGATTTTGAAGTGGAAAAATACCAGAAATCCTGCTTATGGGATGAGCAGGATTTCTGGTTGATGTTCCGGTGGACTGGGTCCGGAGATGAGAAGCCAATTGCTTAGAAAACTCCGTTTGCGCCAGGATCAATTTGCACCTCGGATTTCTCAAATATATCACCCTTCAAGGAAAGTTGGCGAGACTGATCACCCACGTGTGAACCACAATCCTCCGCATATTTTGCCCGCATTATCTCATTCCCATTCCGATCATAAGCGGTCATAATGCCCGAACATTTTTCTTGTGTCATGTAACCGTCCAGTTTTACATCCCAAAGTCTTCCACTATTCAATTCAATTGTTCCTTCGCCATATTGCTTACCGCTTTTTGAAAAGTAGTTTACTTCAGATGTTATAGTGATAGTAAATTGACCGCTAATATCTCCCTGGAGTGGAGCGTTAAAGACAAGTTCAACGGTACGGTTCTTATTTTCACTGGGATAAGTTTCAGTTTCAGTGACGTATTGTCTCCCGATATTCGTCGACGCGACGAAATGTTTGGAGAACAGTTCTAGCTGTGATTGTTCCCCCGTATCCGGAGCAGTAGTTTGTTCACTACATGCCCAGCCAAACAGTGCAATAAAAAGACTGGCTAAGATGGTCAGTTTTGTTTTCATGGCGCTCTCCCTTTGGTTGGTTTTAGGTTCTGTTGTAGTACTATCCAAAGGTTATGCCACAAAAACCGGCGATAGTAATAATTAGGATAAATTGTTGTTATTTAATGTACTTAAGCAAACTGCTATTAAAGGATTATTTTCCTGATCGCTATTTCGGATTCGTCAAAGTTGTCGAGAATTCTGGCAAGACCTGAATACCCCGGTTTACGGGCTCGTCAATTTTGACGCTGGAAATAATTTTGGCGAGCAAACCACGTTATTTCACGGAAATTCACTACTCTGGCAGGTGAATATCATACTTTTGCATTTTATATCGGATGCTATGCTCGGAGATTTCCAATTCCCTGGCTGCATGGGATTGATTCCAGTTACTCTTCTCAAGCGCTGAAAGCAGTAAATCTTTTTCCAAGGATGCTAATTGCTTCCGCAAGGGACCACTGGTATCCCTGGGAAGTTTTTTTGCATTAAATTCACTTAACTCTGCCTGGTATTTGCCTGGTAAAATCTGCGGATTGATACTCCCGGCTTCCGGAGGCGTGAGCGTGACCAGGCGTTCAATAAAATTCTCAAGTTCCCGGACATTGCCGTCCCAGTGTCGATACTTCATAAAATCGATAACACTTTCGTGGATTTGAGCTATCTGCTTCTTCTGTTGGGCCGCAAATTTTTTCAGAAAATGATACGCCAGCAGTGAAATATCATCTTTTCGTTCGTTCAACGTCGGAATTTTTATAGGATAGACATGGAGGCGATAAAATAAATCCTGCCGGAATTTCTCTTGTTCAACCAACTCACTCAGGGGAGCACTACTTGCGGAAATGATCCGGACATCAACTTTGTGTGAGACATTACTTCCCAGCGGACGGATTTCTTCTTCCTGCAGAACTCTGAGCAGTTTGGACTGTAATTCCAGCGGTAAATTGGAAATTTCATCAATGAATAAGGTTCCGTGGTTGGCCGACTCAAATAGCCCTTTCCGCGCAGTTGTGGCTCCGGTAAACGCTCCTTTCACGTGTCCAAAGAGTTCGCTCTCGATAAGATGATCAGGAATTGCTCCACAATCTACGGCAACAAACGAATGTTCCGACCGGGAGCTATTATTGTGAAGTGCTTTAGCAACGAGTTCCTTCCCGGTACCGCTTTCACCTTCCAGAATGACCCGGACATCACAACTGGCAGCAGTATCAATGGCGTGTAATAACGCTATATACGGTTTGCTTTTACCGACTAGTCCAAGTTTTTCATATTTTTGCCTGAGACGTTCCGGCGATTGTGACGGGAGAAAGTATTGTCGAATCTCCTGCATTTTGTGAAGATACGGCGCCGCGATTGTCGCGATCTGTTCTGATTGTAATAAATCATCTGTGGAGAACGGTCGCTCACTCTTTATCCTGAAAAGGATCAGTGTACCAATAATGATGGCTTCGCTTACCAGCGGTACACAAATCGCAGAAGTGGCCGGGATATTTTTCAGCGCTTCTTTACGAAAACGCGGATCGTTGTGTAAATTTTCAGAGAGGAAAGAAGTATTGTTTTCACAAGTCCAGCCGGTGAGCATAATATGAATAAGGTGATGCTGTGGATGTTGCTCAAAGTCGCCCTCCCGGTGGACCGTCTGAATCGTTTGCCGCGTCTCGGGATTAATCAACATTATGGACGCCAGATCCGAGTCGATATACTGCTTGGTAAAACCGGTCACCAGTTGGATAATTTTCGTCAGATCAGTCTGCTGAGAAAGTGATTTTGCAAACTCGATGAGAGAAAAAAGACCGGAGTTCTCCTTTGTTGCATTATCTTGAATCCCCTGGGAAGTGGAATGCGATTTAGGCTTTGGCATTTTGACCATCTCGTGCTCCAAAAATTTTCTGTCATTAGTATAGTGACTGAGAATAAGCAGGATAAATAGAAGTCTGTCTTATATTTACAGTAAAACCGATATGAATTCAAATTTAAAAAGTTTTGATACTACATTTGCATTCAATCATTTATTGATAGCGTATTTGCGATGCGTTTAGTTGCACTTTATCCTGAAAGCCATATATTACGTATTGGCCAATGAGTCTGATTGAATTTCCTGCCGTCGAAGAATGAAAAATTGGCTGAATCCCCAGCGAATCCGATCTTCTCTCTATAAAACGTTTATGTTGATAACGTGAAGCCGAATCGTTGGTAAACATCAATTTTCCTGCAACGAGGGCTTTTGTAAGAACCGATAAATGCTAGCAAAAGAAAGTCGCATAAATCATGAAACAAGAAATCCATTTTTGCACTGCAACTGATGGCGCTCAGATTGCATATGCTACCATAGGAAGCGGGCCGCCGTTTGTGCGTGTCCCAGCCTGGTTGACCCATCTCGATCTGGATTGGAAAGGATCGCTCTGGTCACACTGGTTCAATGCGTTTGCACCGGATTATCAACTCGTCTGTTTTGATTTGCGGGGCTGCGGATTGTCTGATCGCCGGGTCAGAGAGTTTTCACTGGACTTATGGGTTCGCGATTTGGAGGCCGTCATCGATTCGATGGGAATCGAATCGTTTCCGCTGCTTGGGATGTGCCAGGGTGGCGCGATTGCCGTAGCCTATGCCGCGCGGCATCCGGAGAAAGTCAGCCAGTTAATCCTCTACGACAGCTTTTCCCAGGGGGCGCTGCTACCGGGCGAAAACGGCAGGCGCACCCGGGAAGCCAAAGCACTCCTGGAGATGATTTCCGTCGGCTGGGATCAAACAAATCCTGCATTCCGGCAGCTCTTTGCCGATCTCCTGATTCCGGGCGCAACCAAAGAGCAGGCGTTATGGCTGGCAGATGTGCAGAAGAAGACGACTACATCGGAATGTGCAGCAAAGATGTGGAAGGCGTTTCACCTCTTCGATGTCAAGGAGGAGGCAAAAAATGTGAAAGTGCCGACGCTTATATTCCACGGAAAAAACGATGCTGTCGTTCCGTTTGACGAGGGACGTAAACTGGCCGGCCTGATTCCAGGCGCTCGTTTTGTTCAACTGGAGAGTGGCAACCACATCCTGTTGAAAGATGAACCAGCGTGGAATCATTTCCTGTCGGAAACGAAAGAATTCGTGCAGGAGCATAGTTCAAAAGAAAATGCAAAGAGATCCGTCCCGTACCTTTCCGAATTAACTCCACGGGAATTTGAAGTCCTGGATTTGATTGCCACCGGATTAAATAACGATGAAATTGCCGAAAAACTGTTTATCAGTCCCAAAACCGTCCGGAATCATATTAACAGCATTTTCAGCAAGTTGGATGTGGAAAACCGTGCGAAAGCGATAGTGCTTTCCAGAGAAGCGGGATTGGGAAAACACCATTCTGTCTGAGTAAAATTATTGGCGCAGAAATTTATTTAGATTGGATAATTCATGAATTTCTTATCAGCAGTCATTTGGGATTCTTTACAAACCAACCAGACAAAGAGTCTACCACTCTTCGACAGGCTCAGAGTGACGTGCCAAGGCGTCATCCTGAGCTTGTCGAAGGATAAACGCTGGCACCAATACTATAGCAGTAACAAATCAAGTGTAACTATATAATGCTGGTTGATTTTTTTGAAATTCATGAATTATTCAGGTTAAATTTCTCCCGGGAATTTCAATTCAATAAATGATATCACCGGAGATACCGGAAAAATAGTCAGTCGAAATAACCGATGATCCGATCAGAGAAAATTAACAATGAAACAACAGATTAGTTTTTGTTCAGCGTCAGATGAAGTCCGGATTGCATACGCCAAAGTGGGAAATGGTCCGCCTCTGGTCAAGGCCGCGAATTACCTTACTCATCTCGAACACGACTGGAATGGTCCGGTCTGGCGCCATTGGTTGGAGAGATTGGCGCAACACCACACGTTAATTCGTTATGATGAACGCGGTTGTGGATTATCGGATTGGGACGTTCCGGAGTATTCCATCGATGCCTGGGTTCAGGATTTAGAAGCCGTCGTCCAAACACTCAATCTGGATCGGTTTCCGCTGTTGGGAATGTCTCAGGGCGCTTCGGTTGCGGTTGCTTATGCCGTCAAACATCCTGAACAAGTGTCCCATCTTATTTTATATGGCGGCTATGCCCGGGGACGTTTCCACCGGAATCTTACTTCCGAAGAAATGATTCAGGCAGAAACCATGATTAATGCTATTCGCATTGGGTGGGGACAGGAAAACCCGGCATTCCGGGAACTGTTTACAACCATGTTAATACCCGAGGGATCAGAAGAACAAAAAAACTGGCTGAACGAACTCGCGCGGATTTCAACCACCCCGGAAAATGCTTCGGATATGGAGCGGGCATTTTATCACATTGACGTAACAGATGTAGGCCCGCACGTGACAATTCCCACTCTTGTTGTCCACAGTAGAAATGATGGGTGTGTCCCGTTTGAAGAGGGACGATTATTAGCCAAATTGATTCCGAATGCCCGGTTCGTTCCGCTGGAAAGTAAAAATCATATCTTGCTGGAAGATGAACCGGACTGGGAAAGATTTCTGTCGGAATTACATTCCTTCATCGGAATCAAGGAATCGGACGAACAGTTTTCTATATTGACTCCCAGAGAATACGAAGTGCTGGATCTGCTCGCTGCAGGATTGAACAACAACGAAATCGCTGAGAACCTGTACATCAGTCCGAAAACCGTCCGGAATCATATCAACAGCATTTTCAGTAAGTTGGATGTGAAGAACCGTTCGAAAGCGATTGTTATGTCCAGAGAGGCGGGATTGGGACATAACAATACTGCATAGGTTATTTTCACCTGGAACTAGTTGAGGGTGATAAGAATATATTTGAACAAACCTGGCCATTATTATTTTCCTTCCTATGATTTGTCGCTACTTCACATTCTTGTCTAGAGTAATTCACTACGAACTCACATTACTGGGACTATTGTCCCATGAATTCCTGAACGCCAACGACATCTTTAGAAAAATTTGAGTCTCTGGACTCATGACAAATCTAAGGGAAGTCTTTAGGTTTTGATTGTCAATGATGACACCGAATACTCATCGATGTCAGCATCAAGAGCAATGAAAACAATACATACAAGGGAGAGTAATATGGTATTTCATATTCAGTATAGTCTTTCAACCGAACATCGTGATGCTTCGCAGGCGCGGTTTAAGGAAACCGGTGGATTACCGCCGGAAGGGGTAACTCTGAAAAGCCGACATCATAGCATTAACGGCAATAAAGGCTTTCTCATTGCCGAATCGTCCAATATTGAGGCTGTGGGCAAATGGATTCAGGATTGGTCCGATCTGATGACGTTTGAAGTAACCCCTGTACTCACGGACGAACAAGTCAGCGGCGTGATTGGCTGAGATATTAGACCGTGGACCACGGACGATTTATAAAATATCGGTATGAAAGTCGTCTGTGGTCCCTGGTCTTGTTTGCTCAAATCCGAAAACAAGTTTGCCTTTGAGAGTTTGTGCATATTATAACTATGTTAAGTAACCAATTCATTTTCATCTTTCATCTTTTTAGAACTTTAATCTTTGACTCTAATAGTTTTTATCCTCACGATATTGCCAACTTATTCATACTCTTATGAATAGATTATTTCCTACCTGGGACATCAGTCCCACAAATTTTTTCGCAATCCTGAAAATTTTCCGAAAAATTGAGTCCCTCGTCTCATGACAAGTTTTCGAGAGGTGCTTACGTTTCTATTGCAGTTGTATAATCAACCAAATCATCAACACCATATCACAGAAATCATCTGTGGTATAACAAGATAAAGGAGCAAAATCATGGGTGGAATCATCGCATTTATCTATGGGATCATTAGTTATGTTATCTTCTTTGGGACGTTTCTGTATGCCATGGGATTCGTTGGAAATTTCGTCGTACCGAAATCGATTGATTCCGGTGCGGGCGGCGCGCTCTTGCCGTCATTACTCATCAATGCCGGCTTACTGACAATCTTCGCTCTACAACACAGCGTCATGGCGCGTCCGGCATTCAAGAAAGTCTGGACGAAGCTGATTCCAAAATCTGTGGAACGGAGCACGTATGTGTTGTTTGCCTCGGCAGCGCTGATTCTGGTTTATTGGCAGTGGAGACCCATTCCAATTACAATTTGGAATTTGGAGAATACGACGTTAGAGCCAGTGATGTACGGGTTGTACTTTTTGGGATGGGGCATTGTATTAACCGGAACTTATATGATCAGTCACGCTCACCTGTTTGGATTGAAGCAAGTGCATCAGCGCCTGAAAAATGAAAAACTGACCTCGCCGAAATTTCAGGTGAAAGGTTTTTACAAGGTCATCCGGCATCCGCTTATGGCAGGATTTCTTATTGCGTTCTGGGCGACGCCGCATATGACTGTTGGACGCCTGTTGTTTGCCGGTGCGACTACCGGTTATATCCTGATTGCATTACAACTGGAAGAACACGATCTCATCTCCTATTTCGGTGATCGATATCGGATGTACCGCGAGCAAGTCCCGATGCTGATTCCAGGGTTGAAGAGAAAAACCAGGCGGGAAGAACAACAAGATATTGCCTAAATAGAATCAATAGAAAACGGGCTTTGTTTTTGATGTCGAATCTATTTAATCACAAACCAAAGGACTGGACAAGACAATGAGTGAAACAAATACATTGATAAGTAAAGAAATTGAAAATGGAATTGACCTCCGGGCACGGCAGCGACCGTTAAAAGAGCGCTATTTAGAAGTCCCTGACGAAGCAAAAGTTGGAGCGTGGGCTGTAACCAGGGGTGATATGCAAACCGATGCCGTTCACGGCGAGATTGACTTCGGTTGGGCGACAGGCGGTGCCAATCCTTCTGATTCGTACACTTACGGTAAACCGGATGATCAGGACTTTGACATCACCATGGCTACCGGTGTTCACCGGGCTGTCGGTGGCGAACACGATTTGCCGAATCCCGGGAATATTATGTCTGCGGCACTTGCTTCTTGCCTCTATTCAACCATTCGCGTTCTCGCCAACCGGATGCAGATTCAACTGGAATCGTTAGAGGTGAAAGTGGCCGCCCACGCAGATGTTCGCGGCACGTTATTGGTGGATGAGAGTGTACCGGTTGGATTTCAGCGGATGAAGGTGATTATCAATATGGAACCTCCGGAAGGCACTGATCCAAAAAAGGTGAAGGAACTGATTAACGCTGCTGAATATTGCAGTATCAATCTGCAAACACTCCAGTCCGGTGTAACGGTGGACAAAGAATATCACCTTGGGGTCAAAGATCTGTAATTACTGGAACCTATAACTTGTTTACTACCAGAGCTTCACTGTATAATAATTCGCCCCGTTTGCTTACATTTATAATATAGACTTGAAACAAGGAGTTTATATGAACAAATGCATAAGCAAGCGGGAGTGAATATGCGGTCTATCAGAAAAATCCATGAAGCCGAATACAGTGAAATCCGGGATCTGAAAACCTGGTCACCGATTCCAAATCCATCTCTGGACCAGATCGATCCGTTTCTGTTTCTGAATCATCACGGACCGCAAGAATATCCACCGAATAATCAGGGATTACCGTTCGGTCCGCATCCGCACCGTGGAATGGAAACCGTCACCTTTATCCTTGATGGCGATATTGCCCACAAAGATTCCGATGGGAACAAGAGCGTTATTATCGAAGGTGGCGTCCAATGGATGACCGCGGGCAAAGGATTGATTCACGCTGAACTCTCCTCGGAGCAGTTTAAGCGGGAAGGCGGTAAACTGGAAATACTGCAGCTCTGGTTAAACCTGCCAAAGAAATACAAGGGGAAAGAGCCGAATTATCGTGGATTGCAAGAGTCAGACATTCCAACGATTTCTCTGGATGACGGCAAAGTGCATCTTCACCTGGTTTCCGGCCACTGCGATAATGCTGAAGGTGCATTCGAGTCAATCACTGATGTATTTCTCAGTACAGTTCAATTTCAGCAAGATGGAAAACTCAGTCTGAATATTCCACAAGATCGTAACATCTTCTTGTATGTGATTCGCGGACAACTGGATGTCAACGGAACCAGGGTCGCTAAAAGGCATCTGGTGGAATTTGACAACGATGACAAATCCGTGAAAGTAGTGGCTCATCAAGAGAGTCTCTTACTTTTCGGACACGCCGAACCGCTCAACGAACCTGTTGTTGCCCGCGGACCTTTCGTGATGAACACTGAGGGCGAAGTACGTCAGGCCTATCTGGATTACCAGCAAGGCAAATTTGGCGAGTGGAATGGCTGAAACTGCTTGCCTCTGTTTTCGATACAATGTAATATTTCAAGCACAGAAAATTCACTTTCTGCTTTCTCACCGCCTCACTTCGTTGATAATTCCTCCCGGGATTTGATTTAGGTTTTTATGCGAGATTGTAAAATTTGTGCAGTCTCGACTCGATGAAACGATTATAAACGAATCTCTCAGCGCTCAAGGATCTACTTCAATAGAGGACATTCTTGAGTATGTACTCAATACCGGCGATAACACAAATCACCTATAAAATGAAGGAATGAAATTATGAATATCAATCAGAAGGCGCCGGTTTCAGCATTTGGGCAAATCGAAGTCAATGCCACACCGGAAGCCGTGTGGGAAATCATGACCGCGATAGACCGGTGGCCGGAATGGAACCCCGATATCAGAGAAGTGAGTATCGACGGCGAATTGAAACCGGGCACCACGTTTCAATGGAAATCCGGCCCGGGAACAATTAAGTCCACACTACAGACTCTACAGCCGCCTAAAACTATTGCCTGGACCGGAAAGACACTCGGTATCTCCGCCGTTCATGTCTGGCGAATGGAATCTCTTGGCGACGTGACCGTCGTAAAAACGGAAGAATCCTGGGACGGATTTATTGCGACGGTCTTTAGAAAACGTTCCCAGGAGGTTTTGAAAAACGCAATCTACTCAGGTTTGCAGTTTCTCAAACAGGCCGCAGAAACTAAAGATTAAGCAACGCTGAATCAGGAAGTCATTGCCCTTCTTTCACCTCAAAAATCTCATCAGCGGCCAGGCCATGACCTTCTTTGTGGACGGAATCAACCGCTTCGCGATTTGGACCTTCGGACAGGCAGAATACAGTGCCGTCCTCCTCGTTAAACCAATATTTTAAGTATTTAACCCCAAATTTATTTTGCGTTTCGATGTCCTTTTTATGCGCATCGATTAAACCCTCTGCGGTGAGTCCATCGACTTTTCTGTGCACATCCATGTATAATCCCATCTTGATTCCTTTCTTATGTTGTTTGAGATAGGTCCCAGAGAAATCCATCTCTGGTAAGTCCGCCTTGTGTTGGGCAGGGATTAACCAAATTTCGGAGGATTTTTCGCAGGGATAAACCCGATCAGGATCTATTGGACTCTCGAAATCTGTATCAGAAATCGTGCTGTAAGATTATGAAAGAGTAAGGCGTGTGCCGGAACTATACGACCCAAATTTAAATATGTCAAGAGTAATATGATAAAATTTATCATATTTTAAAAGATGATGTAAAAAAGTGTCTCAATGTAAGGTAGAATAGAGCAATATTTATCTTATACCACAGAAAATGTACCTTGACAGATTCCCGGCGTTTGCGGTAGAATTGAAGACAAACAATCGCATAAAATTTTCTTCCAATGATGTTAAAACTTGTGAAATACATACTCAGATTTGTCGGACTCTTAGCGCTGCTCTGTGTGTTAATTATTCTGTTCTGGTTCGGATGGATGCGGCTGCGTCCGCCGCTGCAGTTTCTGCAGAATGAATCCGAAGTAACCGAAGCGCTCGTTGATTCAAGTTACACGGTAAACCTTGGATTCGAAAAACGCACCTTTGAGGATATGACGCTACGAACTGATTCCCAGGACAGTATTCAATTCACAGTGAGTTTTCCACACATTATGCCAGAGAAACAGTATCCTGTTTTGCTTATTCTTGGCGGGCTGGAGGTTGGCCGCCAGAGTTTGCAATACATTCCGTACCACGGAGAAAATATCCTGATCGGCTATAAATATCCGTACAGTCCAACTTACTGGTATCGCCATTCGCCGGTCTCTCAAGTTCCAAAGATACAATCGGCGGCATTTTCGGTACCCGATCAGGTGACGAAAATAGGCAAGTGGATTCATCGCCAAACCTGGGCGGAAGAAAAGCCAGTTAATCTCCTGGGATACAGTTTTGGTGCCATGTTTCTTCCCGCGGTCTATCATCTTGCCCAAAGCGATTCTGATATATTTGGCCCCGGCATTTTGGCATATGGTGGCGCAGATCTCTACCGATTATTTCATGCAAATATTGAGGCGCAAGAACCGTGGAAATCGCTAGGAGCGTGGTTGCTCGATACGGCGGTGTATCCGCTTGAACCGCTGCATCACACCGGTTATATGAAGGGCGAATTTCTTTTGATCAATGGTAAATATGATGATCAAATTCCAAAAATATGCTGGGAGCAATTGCAGGAAGCGGTCCCGGAGCCGAAAACGGTTATCGTTCTCGAAGCGGGACATATGAATCCCAAAAAGCCAGAGCTGACGTTAGAAATTGTAAAACGCAGTCAACAGTGGCTTGCCAAGAATGGGTTAATTAATGTGATTCCGTGGTATGAGTAAGTTTTAGAGGTTGGAAAATTTTGTACAAGCATTTCAGAGTTGGTGCTTTTCTAATTTTATTACCCCGGACTAATGGCCCTAACATCGATTCCTTGATTGGCAGTTGTGCGAAAAAAATCCGGCTGGGCCATCCATTTCAAGTATTTCTACACCGGTCCACCTATCAGAACCGGCTGTTTGACCGAAGGGAGTTCCGGTTCTGCCCTGAAGGACATTAGTGTCCAGGTATTCCACACAAGCGTAGCCGATACCGAAATTGAATTGGCAGCCTTGCGAAACGTCCCGATTAGGAACTACCGAAATCGCTGATTTCGTGTAGTTGCCTTTATCGGGGATTTTTTCTTCCCCTTTTGTATCCTGTCAAGGCCGGGCCACCGACGGCAAGACAAAAGGGGGAAAGACTAAAAAGCAATTGGTTTAACTGCTCGGATGCTGTCACTGACTGGAAGATTGATCAGTTAGTAAATGATCTCTACGACCTCACAGAGGAGATCGCGATTGTGGATGAGAGTGTGAGGTAAAGTTGCTCGTTCCCCATGATCTTTATTCTCATCCTTGACCATCGTAAACTGAAAGCTATACCTCAAAGTATCTCGGAAATATTTACGCCCGAAAATCTCTCAGCACTTCTCCTGCTTGTGCGCCGGTATGTTCGCCGTTTGCAATGGTTATTTTTCCGTTCACCAATACATAATCAATTCCAGTCGGATACTGGTGCGGATTGGTATAAGTTGCGTTGTCGATGACTGTCTTTGGATTGAACACGACAATGTCCGCATAATTTCCGACTTTCAGCGTTCCGCGTTTCCGAAGTCCAAGTTTTTCAGCGGACATGGAGGTCATTTTTTTCACCGCATCGGCTAACAGCATCACATTTTCATCTCTGGAATATTTGCCAAGCACACGCGGAAATGTCCCGTAATACCGCGGATGCGGCTTGCCTTCACTGAGTTTACCGTAAGGTGCTACTGCGTTCCCATCTGAGCCGATCATCACCAGCGGATCCGCCAGAACTTTTTTCAGATTATCCTCATCCATTGCAAATCCTACGATGCTCACGCGATTTCGCTCCTGAATCAGGAGAGTCCTGATAAATTCGAACGGAGCGACGCTATTTTGTTCTGCCGCTGCCGCGATGGACTGACCTTCGTACTGTTTATTTTGGTCAGATCTGCAATCGCTGATTACTACGCGATCCCAACCGCCAATACGCTGGCCGCGTCCGTTAGTGTATTCGCGAATCTTGGGAATATCTGATGTGTTCTGAAGCCGCTGAAGTACTTCGTCTGTGTCGCCTTGCCGCGACCAAAGCGGCAGAAATGCGGTAAGTCCGGTTCCGTAGGCAGTGTACGGATATCGGTCTGCGTGAACTGGCAAAGATTCGGCCGCGGTATTGACAGTGTCGAGGACGCGTTCAATTTTATGCCAATTATTCTGATTACACGCTTTGAGATGCGAAATCTGCAGGGAAACGCCGGTTTCTCTCGCTACGGTAAGCGCTTCCTCAACTGCCTCGTCCAGACGATCATCTTCGTTGCGCATATGCGTTGAGTAGACGCCATGATTCTTCGCGACAATTTCATTCAGCGAAATTAACTCTGCAGTATCGGCATAACTTCCCGGCGCATATTCCAATCCGGTGGAAAGACCAATACTGCCGTGTTCCATAGATTCCTGAAGCCGGCGCTGCATAAGTTGAAGTTGCTCAGGCGTTGCTGGTACGTCGTTCTTCCCCACTGCAAACGCCCGCAAATCGCCGTGTCCCGTAAAAGTCGCGTAATTCATCGATGGTTGTGCTTTTTCGATTTCTGATAGAAAGCCATTGATGTCATCCCAGGAGATTGTAAGCCCGTACTTTTCCCGGAGATTTTCCTCCATTGCTTTGCGATCGTTTTTGGTTAACGGAAACGGTGACGAACCACAATTGCCAGAGATTTCGGTGGTAACGCCTTGCCGGATCTTGCTTTCAGCTTTTGGATTTACCAGGAGTTCTGAATCGGTGTGAGTGTGGATATCAATAAACCCCGGTGAGATAATGTAATTCGTAGCATCGATCACTCGATTGGCCGTCGCATTCTGCAGATCACCCAACGCCGTGATTTTATCGCCGACGATACCGACATCGAGCCGTTGTGCTGGCGAACCGGTGCCGTCTAGCACCATCCCGTTCAGGAGCACAACATCGAAGCGATTCCTGAGCGAGCAGCCTAACAAGAGTCCCATCCCTGCAAAAGTCGTAGTTTTAACAAAATGACGTCGGCTGATCGATGACATAAATAACCTCCTGAAGTATGCAAAATTGTTTGGTCAAAATGATCCAAGTCCACCTGAAAATTATTGAAGTAGTTCTAAATTGGGTTGAGGATCGTAGTAAATCTGGTAACAGCATTTTCCGACATTTGTGCACTTAAATCAAGTGGGATTTAATCAAAGAATTCCCCCGAGGCCTTTGCCTCGGAGTAGTTCATTGAGTCTGCATCATTTAGAATCTTGTGAATATGGAATTTCGCAGAATTGATTTTGCGATGAAGTGTGTTAATGTGGACACAGTAAAGTAACTTTTTTCTACCGAATTCACCGGTTTACAGTGATTTTATTTGGAATAATAAACAGCAATAAAACAAGCAATAACAATAACATGTAATATATAAAGACTGCGGTTGGAATAGTTCTTGTTCTCATTCTAAGCCAGTGCTGAAATCGGAGCACGCAATTCGAGCAGTAACCAGAAAATAAACGGACGGGGAGACACGATATGAGAAAATTCAACTTGATTAAGCGAGCACTTCTGAGTTTGGGAATATTAACTGTTTTCACAATCTTTTTAATGAGTTGTGCCGAGAATCCGTCTTCCAGTAATAGCCGGGAGATTATTGTAAACGGGAAAGTTGTGGGAAACAGCCCGTCATCAGGAGTTGAAAATGCAACTATTTCCACGGCTAAAATCAAGTCGGACGGATCTTTGGAAATGATCGACGAATATCAGGCAGTAACTAATGCCTCCGGCGAATTTTTAGCGCAAGTGCAGTCCGAAAACCAACAACCGGTCATCATTATTGCCCGGAAAGGTTCGGACGAGTGGCAGTCCGTAATCGATAATTCTGCGCAAACTAATGATACGGGAGTACAGTCAATTGTCGGTTTGGAGTCCTCTGCTGAAGCGGCGGTGTATCGGCGAATTATCAGAATGGGCTATCAGCACGAGGTGAATTATTCGTTAGTGCAGGACTATATCGGCCCGGAAAAAGCGCGAACCATTCGGGACAATCATAACGCCATTCAACGCATCGCGCAAACAATCATAGAGCACGCCAGCGGTTTAACGAGAACTCAAATTACGGCATTTGTGTATGATTCCACTTCGTACGTGAAGATTAAAAATAACTTTTTAACGCATGCCAGCGATGACAGTGCGCTGGTCGATTCGATTATCGCGGGGTTCCAGATGGACGCCGCAACCGTGGACTCTTTATTACAGATCCGGCAGGACGATGACGGCCATTCTGGTGAATGGGATGATGAAGGTGAAGACGACAACCACGAGCACGGCGACTACAACGATGATCACGATGAATACAGCCAAAACAGGCTCAAAATCGTAGTTCGTCAGAATAGAAGGATCAATCCGGAGGACAGCAGTTTGGTCTCTGTGAAGGTGAAATACGATTTTTCAACCGATTCGACTTCGAGAGCAAACTTGGTGGCAGCTATTGTGTCAAAGACTCAGTTAACCAGATCTCAGGTACAAGCATCTCTTACTCGCAGAGATGATGATTCCGGCGATCACGAGGATGATGAAGACCATGAGGAAGGCGGCAATGTCGAAGTGAAGATTGACAGTGACATTGCATTAGGGCAGGAAGCCCATAGCCTCATTGATAGTCTAACCAATACGTTTGAGGGAGATATGATGTTAGCACACGATTCAGAATTACGCCTGACTGTTGAAAAACAGAATGGCGAAGTCAGTGTTTCCCAAAATCTTGGTATGGAGTTATCGGATGACCAGATGAATCTTTGGAATGCTATTCTCAATACGGTCCGTGGACGCGTAGTCAATGCAAGTGAATCAGATATTTCAGTCAATATCCGGTGGAAATTTGAAAGTTAAAATGCATGAGAATATAGTGTTTAGAACCTAACTCAATATTTGTACGGTTTAGGCAGGAGAGCGTCGGGTGAATCATTCTAAAGTGAAGCCCGGCGCTCTTTTTTTCATCTTATAAGATCCGAGTCGCCTTGTCGTAATTCATCAATTTTTGTTTTAAACCAAAACTTATTCAGACCAAATCAGCACTCGCATCTTTGGAAAATTTTTGTGTGTATAAATGGACACAAGTTGTGATTATGTACTACACTTTACATGCTGTTTTTATTAGAGTAATTAAGTATTAATTCCAATAAGTATTTTGCGTCTCTCTGAAGAAAGCAATGGTAATTTCCGGTCTCTGACGCGCGACTAAACAGGGTTAGAGAAAGTTAACATAAGCTCAATAATAACAGACTATTTAACCCGATTCAAAATTTTATCATCGTTGGTATAGCATTTGTAAGAATATAATGAGGAAGAGAGGCAACGAGAAGGAAACAACAGGAGGATGAACAATGAAATCAACAGCACTGAAAATACTAAGGGCAGGGACTGCCATGTTAATTACCGCACTTATGGTTTCCTGGGGAATCGCGCAGGCTGGTGAACACCAGAAGAAAAACGATAGCAACTTAAGCGTCTCCGGAACCGTTATTGTGAAGAAGAGCCAGGAAATGTCTAAGAAGGATGCTCAGTATTTTCTGGACAATAATAATGACGGCAAGGCCGATTATCAATTGCAATGGAATCAGGAAAAAGCGGATTTCACCGCTCCGAAAGATGGTGTGAATGTGACAATACTGGGTACGATGAGCAAAGATGGCAAGTCTGAACTTCCGATTCTTCACGTGAGTGAACTTCAGGCTGAACGTGCCAGTTCATCTGATGCAGGAAGCTACTAACCTGGGAAAAACCTCAGATCCACCTCACAAGTGCGTCTAAATCGACTTAATTCCTGATTGGAATTGAAAGCGTCCCTTGAAAGAGGGACGCTTTTTTTATACAAAAAATCTCCCGGAATATTTGAGACAATCTCTTTAAATGACAACAAAAAGTAGGTTAGGATAAGTCAGCGTAGAATTATAGCTTATGTTTGTTCAGTAAGAAGAATTTGATAACGAGTCAGAAAGTCCTATGAATTCAGGTTCAAACCAGTCAATTAATGAGGCCCAGCAAGCCATTATCCGGGAGTTTGCTGAATTTGGTGACAACTGGTTGCAGAAATACCAGCATCTCATCAAGATGGGGAATGATCTGCCTGAGATGGATCCGCAATATAAAAATGATGATAACCTGATTAAAGGCTGTCAATCCCAAGTCTGGTTACATTCATATCAAGAAAATGGGAACGTACATTTTGAGGTAGATTGCGATTCTCAAATCATCAAGGGGATCGCAGCTGTGCTCGTGAAAATATTATCCGGTAACAAACCGGAGGAGATAAGAGAAGCAGAACTCTATTCTCTCGATGAAATCGGATTGCGGAAACATCTTTCTCCGACACGCTCAAACGGGCTCGCTTCGTTAATTAAGCAGATGAAGAAATGCAGAGAACGTTGAAGTGAATTGCGAAACTCTTATTCCGATCTCACCTCTTTGCAAGCAAGGATTAGTTGGCATTTCAGTGTTGAAAGATGTTGAGTAAACCATCTACAAAAAGACGATTACTCCATACCTTCAGGTACACCGGTCTCGATGGGATTCTCGGGATCATTGCTCCATTCAAACCAACCACCATCATATATTGAAACTCTTGGCCAACCCATAAGCCACGCATTATAGAAGGCTTCGCTCCCCCGCCAGCCGGTTCCGCAATAAAAGGCGAGATGTTTCTCAGGAGTGATGCCCGCTTCCTTTAGCATTTCGGAGACTTCGTGATATTCCCGCATGGTATGATCGAGGTTGCGGTAATTTTGCATATGATAAGCATCGGTGCCGCAGTTTCCAAAGATGGCGCCCGGAATACGCCCGGTTTTCTCGATGTAGTTGTATCCGCTCACTTTGCCGATAAACTCGTCCCAGCTGCGCACACTCACCAAATCGCCGTCCTCAGATTTGAGCAACTCCTTTGCCTTGGGAAGATCGACGAATATTTCCGGATATGCCGGAATTTCCGCTCCGAAGTCCGCCACGGGTTGAGGTTCAGCGACTTTTGTTGTGAGCTCATAGCCGTCATCTAACCATGATTGCACTCCACCATTTAATATTCTGACATCATTGACCCCGGCATACATCATGATAGCGGCACACCGAATTGCACCGAGATGCCCGGCGCTGCTTCCGGGAAACGGATCATTATTATCGGGAAACGAAAATCTGCCGTACACAAGGACGGTCGTATCGTGAGTAATTCCGAGTTTCTGCAGCGTTTCTTTTAACTCGTCGGGAGATCTTCGATTCCAGGTTTCCGTAGATTCAAGTTGACGAGTATCCAAAGGTATTGCACCGGGAATATGCCCTTCATGATAATCAGCCTCGTTGCGATAGTGCGCGTGACATATCACATAATTGTCGCTGTTGTAAGTGGGTGGAGTTTCGCCCGAAATCAATGAGTATACCCACGCAGGATAGACTAGATGCTTGTATCGCTCCAGCCGTTCCATCGGGAGTTCGGGATTTGCTGACCACTCAATGACAAAATCGGAGTAAATACTGATATCCGTAAATCCTGCCTGAGAAAAAGATTTAGCGACCTTTTTTGTCTGATCAGAATCATATCCGTAAAGTATAATCCTGTTATCGGGTGTAATATTTTTCGAACGAATAATTTCTATCCAGTCGATATAATTTGCCCATTTTGAAGGTAAACTTTTCGCTGATTGTATATGTCCGCCGCGTGGTTCATCCTGCATTGCCCAGCCGTTGTAGGCATCAATGGGACGGACATCAATAATAATCGCATTACCGTTTTCCAAAGATTTTTGTACTTCACTTGTCGACACCTGATTTGGAGAAGAATCCATATTCGCACCTGATTATGAGTGAAACAAACCGTTACGATAAATTACTCCTGGCAGATCACACTCTCCACAAGGAAACGTGAGATTTTTGTTTCGGGTCAGGTGTGACTGGATTAAATCGGAAGCTCACAGGCCATTTTTGGGACAAGGATTTGGATTCCTGATCGAATTCACAAGGAGTATGTTTTCTGAAGAATCTGGTGACAAACTTCCTCGAGTAGATTTACTCGGTCTGCCATTTCACTGAAAGCAGGTTTAATAAGTAATCTGCGTAGTTTAAATTATGTCTATGATAACATACTTTATTTACCTTGATTCGATTTTCTGAACCGGTTGTGTTGATGGCTTAACTGCTGCATTCAAGCGCCTGGACGGCGTGACAGACGTTGAATTCGATGGCGAGAAAACAGCATTCATTGTGTTCGCGCAATCGCCAATAGATTCGTATAAATCAACATTCACAGAGATAATTGAGCATTGGGAACATTACGATTATCGGGTTGGCCGGATTGAAGTGAAGGAGTAGATTATTTACCTGAGTAATTCTGTGATAATGCTAGCCTGAGCAATCCAATGAAACCGATACAGGATCTGTAACCCTTAACGGTTAATTTTGCGCCGGATGTGAATTGTTTTAGTAACAATCGCGCAAATTTCACCATCACTGTTTTTTAATTCAATTTGATATGTTCGTTTGGTGGCAGGTTCTGTCTCAAGTATTTGTCGAATAGTATCGAGTTCTTCATCTGAAATTCTGCAGGAAGCGTACATTGTGCCTGTACCAGGTTTCTGAAATCTGATAGCAGCAGATTTATCCCAGACCCGATATTCCGGACCAAGTCGTTTTATGAGTAAAATCATATAAATAGGATCAACCGCGCCAAACATACTGCCGCCGAAGATCGTGCCGACATAATTCTTGGTTTTCCAGTTTAAAGGCAGTTTGAGATCTACCCGGCGCCAATCTGGATCCAGATAGGTAAGTCTCCCTCCGGTGCGCCGATAGGCAGGAAAGAGATTAAATCCCCATCGCTTGATTTTAGTTGAAAATGGTTCCTGCATTGGGTCATCTCCCGGGTCATTGGCTGAGAACAGTTTGTTGGAATAATAAATAATGATGGCCCTCCTCAACCATTCTTTTTGGTCAGGGAAGTACGTTTTTCATTTCTTCCAGGATAGAAAGTTGTCCTCAATTTCGTGAGTTTTGTGACAGTATGGACGGCTTTGAGGTTTGCCCATTTCTTTTTAATATTATTTTTAATTCAAAAAAACAAGAGGTGGTTCTTATGTATAAACAAAAAATATCGTTCTTGGCGCTGTTGGTTTCGCTGGCAATGGCAGGTAATTTTTCATTGCTGCAGGCCCAGCAAACACAGCCTGATTCGCCGACAATGAGTGTCGTCACCCTTGATGTGACGGGAATGACCTGACACGTTTGCCAAACAAAAGTGCGGTCTGCACTTGAAGGTTTAGACGGAGTTCAAAACGCCAAAGTTTCTCTGGAAAAAGATAATGCTGTGGTGGTGTTTGACTCGACAAAAGCTACCATTAATCAAATGAAAGCCGCGGTCAAAAAAGCGGGATACGGTGTGAGCGCGGCATCAAAAATTACACCGTACACCAAGTCAACACCTGACACGACTCATTCAAAACAATCCAGTAGTAAGTCTGCGAATTACCGAACGATGGCGATCGATCAGGTCGCAGAATTGACCGACGATCCAACAGTCACGTTGATTAACGTCCATATCCCGTACGCGGGCGAAATCCCTGGGACGGATGCATTTATCCCGTTTAATCAGATAAAGGATAACAGCGACAAACTTCCCAGTGATAAAAAAGCTGAGGTGGTCCTGTATTGCCGGAGCGGGCATATGAGTAAACTCGCGTATACCACACTTCGAAATATGGGATACACGAATGTCTATGATGTCCCGGGTGGAATGAACGCCTGGCGAGAAGCCGGGAACAAGCTACTGCACAAAAAGTAGCGGCCAGATCTGCCGGTTAGTCCATGAAAGGATCCAGACGTCGGAAAAATCTATCATTCCACACCTCAAAGGCAACTGTGCCCATGACTCACTGGGCAGCTTTTCATAGAGATCAAAAATTTTCAGATTCCCCCGTAACACATATTGGATTGATGCGTCTGTACAGGTGAGACGATGAAGAGGACCGCTGACGATCTGCCAAGCGAAGAGTTGAACCAATTGGTGCAGAATGCAAAGCAGGCAGATGCAACAGCGCAGTCACGGTTGATTTCACTGTTTTATACCAAGATTTATCGGTATGTCTATTACCGGGTGAATCAGAAAGAGGATGCAGAGGATTTAACCAATGATGTGTTTGTGCGAATGCTGGAATCACTGGATAAGCAGAGCGGTTCGTTCTTTGCCTGGATCTACCAGATTGCCTCAAACCGGATTATTGACTATTACCGAAAAAAAGATGTCCGCAGCGACACCAGTGATGTTGGTGAAGCCATCGAATACTTTGAGAGCAAAGAAAAATCAATAGATAAGATGTTTATACGCGATGAACTCAGAAAAGGAATTCAGCAACTCACGGGAGAACAACAGGAAGTCATTGTTCTTCGATTCATCGAAGGTTACCAGGCGAACGAGGTTGCGGAAATGTTAAACAAAACACCAACGGCAATCCGGCAGTTGCAATTCCGGGCGCTGAAGCAGCTGCGGAAAATCATCCCGGAGGAGCATTAAGTTGAAAATAAAACACCGAAAATCACCGAAAGACACTGGTGAAAAGATAAAAGTGCTGCAAAGATGAAAGATGAAGGAAAATATTCACCCCAGAGGCGCAGAGGCAGAAAACATAAAGCCTGTAAATATCCTGTTCTCCCTTTCCCTTATAAGGGAGAGGTCCGGAAGGACTTCTGGTGAAGGAGTCAGAGGAAGAGAGTTCAATTTTTCACAAACAACGGATTAAATAACCTGAGAATAAGATGATGATTCAATCTAATAACTTAACAACACGACAACACATCAACACAACAACACTGCAACACATAAACACGGCATATAAAACTCGAACACTCGAACACATGCTCCGGGAGGAGTCCCTTCCGGGAAACACTCAAACACTGCTTTTAAAATGACTGAATTTGAAACCATTTTGGATTACTGCATTGACCAGATGCAAGCAGGGAAATCACTGGAAGAGTGCCTGGCGCAATTTCCCGAATATCGTAACGAATTGAAACCGATGCTGGACATGTCTGTGCATCTCGGAAAATTAGAGACGCCGGAACCATCAGTGGCAACAATCAATAACGCTCTGTTCGAGATCGGCCAGCGCGCTGGTAAGCAACAGCAGACTGAAAAGAAGTCAGGACTTTTTCTCCCGGAATTTATCCGGAAGCCGTGGGTGTTCAGATCGATTAATGCATTACTGGTTGTCGTTGTGTTATTCTTCGGACTTTCCACTGCCTCCGCGAATAGTGTCCCCGGTGATATCTTATACCCGTTTAAAAAACTCACCGAAAACGTGCAATTCCTGCTCACCACCGGCAAACAGGATAGGGCCGAACTGCGGTTAACCTTCTCTGAAAAACGTCTGAAAGAACTCTCTGAACTATATCGGAAAACCGGTCAAGTCGATGAAAACCTCATCCAGGCGATGCTCAAGGATGCAGAAGCCTCATTAGAGGTGCATACGATCGGGCAGGAAGGACCATCATACCTGATGACGAAAGCGCGCCATCTTAATGATGCTCAGAAAGATTATCTTGATCAATTAAAACCTCACGTCAAGGGGCAAACCAAAGAAGTGGTCGATCATGCGATCCAAACCTGTAACCAGCGTGGCGAACGCATGCAACAGATGATGCAGCAAATGATGAAAAATATGCCAATGATGCGCAACGGACGCATGGGCGGAATGATGGACGGACACTGAGAGATCTCTGTGGTGGAAACATATTTCCATTAAAAAGTATAGTTGTGCTGATATCTCGCGCTTGTCTTAATCTTACTCCTCATCTAAATCTGACTGAAAATGATTCGTAATGCGTGATGCGTATTGCGTAAGGAGCTTGATGTGAGATGAGAATCCCATTAACCCTCGGCTTGAGTCAGGGGATTAACTTTGCCTTTTAGAGGCGCGGGTTTCGATAAGTTGAAAATGAGGGTTACGACAAAACTTCCCCCGGGGATTCTGTTTCACGGCATCCCCGGCTACCCGAACGAATTTCTGTCCCCTAACTAACGAGGACTCTCGAACAATTCCCCGGGATAAATTCCGGAACGAATGATATACGCTACCAATAGTCCCTATCGGGAGGAAATTATATTCATATGAAAATCAAAAGAAACAAGAAGGATTTTTCATGGAATGTCTTTTGATTATTGGCGGGGTAATTTCCTTCTGCTTCAGGAATCTACCAAAAAAGCCGCAATCCTCAGAATTTCGGCTGGTACATTGGACTGGTGGGCATCGCTATCCTTGGCATGAGTCCCCTGGCGCTTGGTTTTACCCTGGCATTTATCCTGCTGTTGCACGTGTACATCACCAGCATAGAAGAACCGTTTCTTCGTAAAATGTATGGGAAAGAGTTTAAAACCTATGAGATGGGCACTTCCAGGTATTGGGTATTCGGAAAATCTAATAATAGGAGTTAACGAGTTTACGAATTGGACTTCAGGACGTCATTTTTATCGGTGAGACTTAGCCCATTTCACGCAACGTATTAGAATTAACCGCTGCGTGAGGGTCAATCTGTATACAATGTTCAAAGAAGAGACAGATAGGCTACAAGAGAACGTATTTGCTCAGCCATACAGATTTTATAGATTAATGCATTCTACCATAAAACAAAACAGTGAGATAACGAATATGCATACACAATCACTAGAAGCCTGGCAACACGATCATACCTTTGGCCAGGAGACCCTGAAAACCGGGGAAAAGCGCACATGGATCGTCATAGCCCTCACCGGTGTCATGATGGTGATCGAAGTGATCGCCGGAGTGATTTTTGGGTCGATGGCGTTACTGGCTGACGGTTTACATATGGCGTCCCATGCGGTTGCTCTCGGGATTAGCGCTTTTGCATATATGTACGCAAGACGACACGCCGCAGATCCACGCTTTACATTCGGTACGGGCAAGGTCAATGCTCTCGGTGGATTCACGGGCGCAATCCTTCTAGCAGGGTTTGCATTTTTCATGGCTTACGAAAGTATACTTCGATTATTTAATCCAGTGGATATTGCATTCAATAGCGCCATCTATGTTGCGGTGATCGGTCTCGTAATTAACGGATTGAGCGCAGTCATCCTTGGAAATCCGAATCATGCGCATCATCACGAAGATCACCACTCGGACAGTCATACTCACAAGCATGATCATAACCTGAGATCAGCTTATCTGCACGTGATGGCAGATGCGCTAACTTCTCTGACGGCTATTGTTGCGCTGTTCGCCGGAAAACAGTTTGGCGCGGTCTGGATGGATCCGGTGATGGGGATTGCGGGCTCGTTGCTGGTTGCCAACTGGTCACGGGGATTATTAAAAGAAACCTCCTCCGTTCTGCTGGATCACCAGGCAGAAGAAGACATCGGTGAAAAAATCTCCCAATCAATTGAAGATCTTGGCGACGAGCGTATTGCGGATCTGCATCTCTGGTCGGTAGGACCCGATATTTATAATGCGAATCTCGCGGTGGTGTCGCATCATCCCAAAACACCGGAATATTATAAAGAGCACCTCCCCTCAGATATCGGATTGGTGCACAGTACGATTGAAGTGCATGAATGCCAGGATACTCCTATACAAGATAAAAATTTCATGAAGATGTAAAACAAAGCTAAGTAATTGTATGAAGAAATACATAATATACATCGACTCCATTTTCTGAACCGGTTGTATCGATGGCTTAACCAAAGCTTTCAAGCGCCTGGATGGCGTGACGGAAGTGGAGTTCGACCGTGAGAATACAGCATTCATCGTTTCCTCGGATTCTCCGATAAAGGAGTACGAATCAAAGTTTACTGATATCATCGAAAACTGGGAGCATTACGATTACAAGGTTGGAACGATAGAAGTTATTCAAGAATAGATACGTCAATATCGATACGTTGGAAAATACAAATTTGACTGGATTGACTGGATCAACTGGATAAAAAAGTTTAAAAAATCCGGGAATACCTTACAGCATAGGGTGTCGCCAACTTTAGATCGATTGAATCAATCAAAGTGATTGTCAGGTTTTCTCCAAATGGATAGCAATCGTTACATACTTTTCGAATTGAATTATCGAATCCCTTCTGCTTTTTAAAATCCCGTTCATCCTGTAAATCCTGTCCCTGGACTATTTCAATTTGTTGTCCAGGAATTTTAAGCAAATTTACATTCTTTAGAATAATTGGGTCAGGAAATATATCCAGCCAGGCAATTCACTAACCACTATGAACGACCCCTATAAAAAAGCCATCCGGTTTATCATCTTTTTCGGGTTGGTTAGTCTGTTCACCGATGTGACTTACGAAGGCGCGCGCAGCATTACGGGTCCGTTCCTGGAGACGTTGGGAGCAAGCGCTGCCATCGTCGGTTTTGTGGTTGGATTTGGCGAGCTAGTCGGATACGGCTTGCGCTTTTTTACCGGATGGCTCGCCGATCGTACCCGCCGGTACTGGCTATTTATTATTCTCGGATATGGGGTTAACCTGCTGGCGGTGCCGTTGTTGGCTCTTGTCGGTAACTGGGAAATCGCAGCGGTGTTGATGATTACCGAGCGGCTGGGAAAAGCTATCCGGACTCCGGCGCGGGATGCTGTCCTGTCACAGGCCACAGCAGTGACCGGCCACGGCAAAGGTTTCGGTCTGCACGAAGCATTGGATCAGATCGGCGCGGTCGTCGGCCCGGTGATTATTTCGGTGATTTTCTTCCGGGGCGGGAACTATTCCCTGGGATTTGCTGTGCTGCTCATCCCGGCGATTATCTCGCTCACGGTGCTCGGCTTGGCCAGAAAAACCTATCCGAACCCTCACCAATTCCAGGACGAGCAAAAATCGGGACAAGAAGTCTACGATTCCCGCTCGTTCGTTTTCTACCTGATCGGGATTGCCTTCATTGCCATCGGGTTTGCCGATTTTCCTCTCTTGGCATATCATTTTAAGCATACGCAGTTATTAGCAGATCAATGGATTCCCCTGGCGTACGCTCTGGCGATGGGAATCGATGCCGCGGCAGGACTTGGACTCGGTATCCTCTTCGACCGGTGGAAACGAGGCATCCTGATTATTGGCGTGCTCATTACCGCGACATTTGCGCCATTGACGTTTCTTGGCGGACAAACGACAGCGGTAATCGGAGTCCTCATTTGGGGTATTGGGATGGGTATGATCGAGTCCGTGCTGCGGGCGTCAGTCGCGACGCTGATTTCTTCGGAAAAACGTGGCCGGGCTTATGGACTGTTCAACGGCATCTTCGGTTTTGCCTGGTTTGCCGGAAGTGCGGCGGCAGGATATCTCTATGACATTAATATCGGAATTATGGTCGCCTTCCTGGTGATCGCTGAGCTTCTGGCGCTGCCGTTTCTCTGGAGGGCGCTTACGATAAAACAGTAAGTGGAGATATAGAAGGATTTCCGTAGGCAGGGTTATACTTCATTCCTGCAATCCTCAAGGACTTGTTCAGGGATCCGTTTCAAGGCAAGATACACCAATAACGGGATGATAACAACGTCGTCCAGCAGACCAATAACAGGAATAAAATCCGGTATCAGATCGAATGGAAGCGCCAGATATCCCAGCGCCAGCCAGAGGAGCCATTTGGAGAGCCGGGGCGTCCGGGGATCTTTCATGGCTAAACGATAGACTTGGATATTTGTTTTCAAACGATTGTGGATATTTTTCAATGGCTGTTTCATATTCCTGTTTCCTTGAAATTTTGTTACAATTTAAGAATACTGTGAAACGGTGAAAGCAGAAAGGAGAAAGGAAAAATTGGTTGTTTCGTGGTTGGTTGATTCGTTGAACAGTTGATTTGTTAAATAGTGTGCTACCCTTTTTTTGAAATTTTTATCTGTGATAATCAATTAAATCTGCGCGAATTAGCGTTCTATGTTTTTTCCCAGTATTTTTAGCGTTTAACCATATTTCCGGTCTTTCATGCATCTTCTTCCAACTCGAACACCCCAATACCCGAACACTTAAACACTCATTTCAATTTCCCCCGTAACACATTCCGGATTCGTTCGTCTGTGATTGGTGAAAGAAAAAAATGAGACACACCAAACACAATACAAGGAGGTTTCAAATGAAACGCACAGGACTCATTCTTTTACTGGCAGGCGCGCTCGCAACCCCGTTCTTTCTCGGTTCAGGTTTTGCCCAGGGCATGGGCGGTATGATGGGAAACGGGTATGGAATGCAAAACGCCCGCGGAAATAGTTACGGAATGATGGGGAACGGCTATGGTATGATGAGCCGCGGTGGAATGATGAACAACGGATACGGCATGATGAACGGAAACTGGTCAAACCAGAATATCCCGGAAAAATACCAGATGTCGGACAAACAGCAGCAGAAGATCCAGGATATCCGGAATTCATTTTTCGATAAAATGCAGCCGCTGCAGAACCAATTGCGTAATCAGCAACAACAGTATTCCGCAAATTTGAATAGCAACAATCCTGACAACAAAACACTGAATGCACAGCGGGACGCTATTCAAAATCTCTGGGATAAAATTGGCGAGTATCGCCTGGAGAGCCGGAAGCAGATTAACAAGGTACTGAGTGATAACCAACTGGCCTACTTCGGTAGCGGACACCATTTCCTGATGGGTATGAACGGTTATGGCAATATGATGGGCAGAAGAAGTAGCGTTTACAACGGTTGCTACGGCTATGGTGCCGACATGAATGCACGGGGAAACCAGCCCCAAAGCGGCCCGCGTGGAATGATGAATCAGAATTAAACTGACAATTAAAAGAACTTGGAGCTGCCGGAAAATGTCCGGCGGCTCCGTTAAAACAAAGGATAGATTATTATGATGCACGGATTTGGAGGAAGTTTCGGTTTCGGAATGGGCTTCGGCTGGATTTTCTGGCTGCTTATTATTGGAGTCGCCATTTGGGCCGTTGTCCGACTGACCAATAACGGTTCGACACGTCACACCATCTTGGGTGGAGCGGCTGCTCCGCAGGAGACACCGTCTGATATCCTAAAAAAACGGTACGCGCGTGGTGAGATCACGGAAGATGAATTCAAAGAGATGCGACGAAATTTATAAACGTACTTGAATAGTCGATGGCGTCGATAAATTCTCAAGATCGCATTGCCTGACAGCAAGAATTGATCGACTATCGTAACTGTGTTGAAAGTTTTAATAAGACCCGGGGCAGACAGCGTATTCAATTGCCTCGGGTTTTTATTGTGTAAACCGAAAGAAAACTTGTCTCACCTTCGGGCGGAGTTTTTATCCTGAAGGCAATCTTATTAATTAACCAAGACACCCTGTTCAGGAACCAGCAAACTCAGTTCCTCTTCAAATCTGTCTAACGCCTCCAGGAGTTCTGACTTCCTGCTCTGGAAGTAAACATCCAAGTCGCTAAACAGATTCCGGTAATACTCGATTCCGGCAAGAAGATTCTCCCGAAACTTACTGAAATACTTCTGCTGTTTTTCGTCGTCGGGATCGGGATTATCAGCAATCTGGTCCTTCAGGTAATTGACATAGAGAGACAGTTCTTTAATAAACATCTGCGGACGATCTTGGCGTTGGATGACATTATCACGTCCATAGATGTGATCGACCATCTTGTCCAATGAAACTTCTTTGGAAAAATACGCCATATTGGGTCCCGGGCAAACGGAAACGCCTCCACCTTCCTTGGTGGTATCGAGATCGTTGGACAACAACGCTGAGGTTCCAAGTCCGACGCAGATGCACGCCTTCTCGACGATTTCATCGTAGGCTTTCTGGTACGCCACCGGATCAAGATCCTGTTCGTTGAGCTGTTGCACCTTTAAGTACTGATATTGTCTGGAGGCTGTGCAGATGGGTTTTTCAGTGAATTCCGTGTCAAACTGCACGTACTTTTTTGGACACGGACTGCCGGCGCGATCACTGGCAATCCATTGCATTTTTTCGATGTCCTTGGTATTGCCGCGCACATTATTAAACGGCACGCCTAGCGGAGAAATTCCGCTCAGATAGAGGTCATCTTCCTCGGCATTCTGCAGGAGCCGAATCGTCTCGGCGTCAATACTCACCGCCTCGGGAACCAGCAGAAACGGACTTCCCCAACCAACCGAGTCAACGTCATAGTGATCCTGCAAAAATTGATGCTCTTCCGCGGTACCAACACCGCCCTGGGCAGTGATTTGAATATCAAACGGTTTTTCAGGAATGTCGTAGCCGTTCTTTTCCAAACCTTTACGGTATGTTTTGAACAGCATTTTTTTCAGGATGTCTTTTTTCGTGCTGAATTCCTCCAGAATCGGACCCATCAAATAGCCCTCGGTGGCAAACGCGTGACCGCCGCAATTTAGTCCTGATTCAATCCGGAACTCCGAGACCCAGAGTCCTTTCTTGGCCAGAAATTTCCCCTGAATCAGTGCGGAGCGATAATCGCTGACCTTAAGCGTAATCTTTTTCTTGAGATGCCCGGATTCGTCGGGAAAAAAATCTTCAAAATTCTCCATATATCCGTATAGCCGGGGATTCATTCCTGCGGAGAGCACAATCGATGATTCCAGCTTACTCTGTGCAAAGCCGCGCAATGCAGCGTGTGCATCCGAATATTCGTTCGGCAGCTTTTCCTTGCCGCGATAATTGGCTTTATCCACCTTGGTCATAATATTGACGTCGATTTTTCCCGGAGAAATATGCTCCTGAACCCACTCCCACGCTTTACCGTGGCCGTATTCTTCTCTGAGATCGTGGAATTTTTGTCTGATCTCTGATTGACTCGGAAGCATCGCCAGATATTTTTCCATCTCGGCGCGGTTCGTGCGGACTGAATTTCGCACTGCCTCGAATTTTTCTCTGACAACATCATCCATCAGGTTCAGATAGGCGGTAATTCGCTTGGCGCGAAAATCATCGATCTTGTCTGAAATCGGATGAAAATCTTTATCCTGGTGACGACAATACAATTCCCGCATCTTTTCAATCAAACCGTCGTCTACCAGCGAAATCACCGAGGAGATGCCGTATTGCGCCACCTTCGCCGGACTATCAATTGTAAAGCCGAGTCCCATTACCGGGATATGAAATGTATGTATTGCTGCTGTCATTGTGTCCACCTGCTCTCCGAAATACAGTCAAGTCGTATCCGGAATTGCTTTTTGTTAAAATTCATTTGGAATATTTCCGATAAAAACATCTTATTTCCAATGATGCTGCGGCCGTCTGGTTCCTGAAAGATTTGGTATCTTCAAATTTTATTCGTGGTAGTCGACGGAATAAAATAAAGAAAAAAATCCATATTTCCAGAGATTGAGCTGCAGATCATTCATGCGTTGAGTAAGTAACCTGAACCGCAAGAATAAGCAAGGGGAAATTAATGGGCGCTGACAATCCCTTTTAGGGTAGCTAATTGATGTTTCAATTCGCTTAAAGCGCTTCAGGCGCTTTAAGCGGGCTATTTGTTTATATAAAGCGTACTAGCTTTTTTTACTTCCTTCTCCTTACCGAGGAGAAGGAGCGAGGATGAGGTTGTTTTTTCAATAAACTCTATCCCTTCCCAAGGGGATCTCTACGAGGCTGACTCCTTCACCAGCCTCGGAAGAGACTCCTCCCGGATAAGTCCTTCCGGACCTTTCCCTTGCGAGGGAAAGGAAGGACGCGATTACAAAATTATGAAAGCATTTTCCTCCCTTGCCAAAGGGAGGAAATCAAAGGGAGAGTTGGTTCTTTCGTCGACGAAAGTGTCCAGCGTTATGTATAGTAGATCAAAGCAAACCGCCGTCGACCCTGTAAGGGATCAACTGCGGCGAAAATCCTTACCTTCCGGGTAGCTTGGTTTTCCCGGAAGGTAGCTCAAGCTACCCGCTGGGTTGAAAAACTAGTAACCCGGCGGGAAAGCAATCGTCCCGGACACGTTGAGTGATCCGGGACGGTAGATTATTACAGCGATTGTAGTGGGAGATTTACTCCATCAATGCGGCATCGGCGGCTGGGGCTGACTCGGAATTCCTGGAATGCGCTAGCATTAGACTGAGCGGAAGTCCACCGATGAGCAAAATCAATCCGCCGAAGACAAAACCGTTATCAAAGGCCAGCACCTGCGCTTTCAAAGTGATAATTTGTGCAGCGATCATCGAGACCCCTTGCGAGGTCGAGGCAATCGTCCCCGCAGCGTGCGAGTGCAGCCAGAGGGTAAGGTGTTCAAACATCCTGGATTGGGGATTTACCGCCTCGGCTAAATGCCGGGTATGGCTGGTCGCCATATGCGTAACAAATGTATTCAAAATTGCGATTCCGAAGGCGCCACCGACACGTGAGGTGATATTCAGGAAGCTGGAAGCAGTCGCTATGGTTTCTTTGGGAACGGCGTTGAGCGCGGCGGTCATCAGAGGCGCCATCATAAATGCCAGGCCAACACCCCGTATAATTTGTGGAATCAACAGCATCATCGCGCCGGATTTAGGATCAAGATAGCCAAATGCGAACAGGGAAATGCTCGTAATCAGAATACCAAAGAATACCAGCCATCGGGGATGATAACGGTCGGTCAGTTGTCCGGCGAACGGCATGGTCAATCCCACGGCCAGCGCACCAGGCATCATCCATAATCCGGTTTGAATGGTGGTATAACCTACCAGGTTTTGCAGGAAGAGCGGCAGGAGAAATACTCCACCAAAGAGTCCAATGGAGCGAAACACTGAGAGCAGCATACTAATGGAATAGTTATGGTATTTAAACAGTTTAAGATCCAGGAGCGGCTCGTCAGTATGAATTTCAAACGCGATAAACATCACGAGACCGATAACCGAGAGCGCCACACAAGTCAGGATGTAGTTAGACGACCAGCCGAGGCGTTCACCATTTGAGAGCGCCAGTAAACTGGTGATAAGGAAAAGCGATAAAAATCCATAGCCAAAGATATCAAATGATTTCGTTTGATTTTTGCGGTCGGCATTGAGATCCATAATAATTAAACCCAAGGCAAGGGCTGCCACACCAACGGGCAAATTTACCGAGAAAATACTGCGCCAGTTGAACCATTCGGTGAGATATCCACCGAGGGTTGGTCCAATTGCGGGACCGAGCATAATTCCTGTACCCCAGATACCTAAAGCCTTGCCGCGTTCTTCCGGCTCAAATAGATCAGCCACCAGTGCCATGCCAATCGGCTGAATCGCGCCGCCGCCAATCGCCTGCAGTACACGAAATCCGATGAGCGCGTGATAACTCCAAGCAAATGCGCAAAGTGCGGAGCCTACGGTGAAGATGAACAGACTCAGAAGATAAAGCCGCTCGTAGGAAATCCGGTCTGATAACCAGCCAATAGAAGGCATAATAACCGCGGATGCCAGCATAAATCCGGTGGAAACCCACTCAATTTGATCCCGGTTGACGCCAAAAGCGCTCATCATATGCGGCAGCGCTACATTGACAATACTAGTATCCAGGATTGCCATGAACGTGCCGATCATCAGGATTCCAAGGATCATCCACCGGTACGACGGGTGGTCTTGATATCGGCTCATTTAACTGTGCGTCGCTGCCAGATTCTTGCTGGAAGAATTGGTGTGGATTTTCAACTCGACCGATAATCCGGAACCCAGTCGGGCAAAATAATTCTTGGGAAGATCATCGAGTTTTACCCGCAACGGCACCCGCTGGGTCACTTTGATGAACGTCCCGGAGACTCCTTCTGACGGCATCAAACTGAATTGACTCTGCGTGACATCGATGACCGCCTCTACTGTACCGGTTAAGTGGAGATCTGGATACGCATCAATTGAGACATCAACCAGATCTCCCTTTGCAACCTTTCGCAAATCGGTCTCCTCGATGTTGGCATCGATGCGGAGGCTGGAAGGATCTGCCAGCGAGACAACCGGCATCCCGGGCGAGACAGTCTCACCTGGATTGTGCCACGTTTTCACGATCGTCCCACTAAATGGTGCAGCGACGGTTGCGTGGGACAGAGCAAGATTGGCCTCGTGCAACCGGGCCTGAGCCGCTTTCAGTTGCGCCTCATTTAACTGCAACTGTGCCTTTGCGGCGGCGATATCCTCAGGACGCGTACCGGCTTTCAGTAATTTTAAATGTTGCTCCGCTTCTTCGAGACTCTTTTCTGCGGTTTCATACGCGGTGTTGGCCTGATCCAACTGCTGCTGTGTAGCAGAGTTTGACTCCACCAGGCGCTGTAAGCGATCTTTTTCCAATTTGGCCAACCGAACCTGTGCCTTTATCTTTTCGACAGTTGCTTCACTACTTTTGATCTCTTCTTTTCGCGGTCCTCGTTCCGCTTTGTCCAGTTGAGATTGTGCAGCAGCGATTCCCGCATTTGCCACAGAAATAGCAGTTTGAGCGCTGGCCACTTTGGCTTGTAAATCATTTTTGTCCAGTGTGTATAAAACATCTCCAGCGGACACTTTGTCGCCTTCACTCACAAGCAGTTCACTTAACTGGCCTGCGATCTCTGGAGAACTGTCAATAATTGTCGTAGCAAAGCGCGCGTCTTTCACTGAGACAATTCCTTTCATAAAAATCCACCAGTAGCCCAGCGAACCCACCGCAATTACGGCAAGGATAACGCCTCCGATGATCAGTGATTTGTATTTTTGCATAATCTGTGCTTTCTGATTTTTGTTGTCGATAATTTGTGACTGACAATTGCCATCGTTTATTCCGCTGTTTGAATGATGCCCCGAAACAGAATGTCCTGAATTAATTCCCAATCACCCTGTAAATCTCCGGGGTTATCCGAGAACAGACGATTATGCACCATAAAAAAAGTGGCGCCCACTAACATCGTCGCAATTTTTTGAGGATCCCGATTTCTGAATTGCCCGCTTTCAATTCCCTGAGAAATAACAGATGCAATTCCTTCAACAAGATGTTGGTAGTGACTGGATTTTTGCCGGGGTTGCTTCCCCAAAACTTTGTGACGTTCGTGCATGAGAACCCGGAACATATCCCGGTTTTCGTCAAAGTAGGAGAGCGTCCGCTCGATGATTTGCTGCAATTTTTCGGCAGGATCCAAATCGCTCCCCAGAATTTTGTCCACTTCCTGCGTGAGCGGTTCAATGCTGGAACGCAGCACGGCTTTCAGCAAGGTGGACTTGTTGTCGAAATAGGTGTAGAGAGTTCCCTTGGCAACGCCGGCTTCCTGAGCCACCCGTTGCATCGTTAATCCTTCAGAACCCTCCTTGATCAGTACATTCACAACGCCTTCCAGGATCGCTTCCTTCATGAACTGTTCCCATTTTTCTGTCCGCTCAATCATAATCTTTTCTCCGGCTAAGTAAGTCCGGTTAGGTGCATTGCACGACAGATCTCTCGCTGTCGATTTTCCTCTCGGTCTGCTTGAACCTGCTGGTCACTTTTTGAACCAGCCGGTCAAGATATGGACTGTATAGTCACAGGGCAAGGAAAAGTTTCAAATTAATTCATGAAATTTTGGAAAGCTGTTTGATCAGCAAGGAAGCGTTATTTAAATCCGTAAACTGATATTATACGATTCACCGCTAACAGCGCTCGTCTCCACAACTCCACTCCTCCAGCGACTGTCAGCGGAAACCATGATCAACTCTATCCTTCTGACTCCCTTTCCCTTGCAAAGGGAAAGGGAGGACAGATTTGCAAAATTCTGTAAGTATTTTCCCTCCCTTGCCAAGGGAGGGAATCAAAGGGAGAGTTGGTTTTTTCTTTAGATGACGGTTCCCAACAAGTTGGGACAAATCCCACCGTTGTATACGGACAGTTCCGACAGAATTTAAACTAACCGACGTTGACCTTGCGGGAGATCAACGGCGGCGAAAGTCCTTACCTTCCGGGTAGATTGTTTTTCCCGGAAGGTAGCTAATAAAAAGCTTTTAACTAGTAACTTAGCGGGAATACTCCTGTGCTATTCACCGCTAACGGCGCACATCCCAACACAACAACCCAACCAGCGCCTGTCAGCGGGAATTATTTGGCAGAATTTTCGGTAATTTCGGTAAACAGATGTTCTTTTTCTGGTGTCGTGGTCATCGCCTTAACGCGATACCGGACCCCTTTCCAGGTCATATACAGAATCGGGAGAATACCGAGGATAAACAGAATATCGCCGGGAAAGCGACCCCACTCGATCAGTACATTGCGCCCGGTCGTAAGGAATTCCAGTGATCGAGCTTCGTAATATCCGGTGTTGACGGCGTGATAGAGCTGAATAATTCCCAGTGGAAGCAGTGTCACTATGCACATCCAGAAAAGGCCAATGTTCAGCGCCCAAAAACTGAATTTTACGGGCTTGTCGGACCATTTTTCTTTGGGAATCAGGTATCGTAGACAAAAGAGCGCCAGCCCAACAGCCAGCATCCCATAAACGCCCATAAACGCCGCGTGTCCGTGATTGGCGGTTAAGGCCGTGCCGATTTCATAATAGGAAACAATCGGCAGGTTGATAAGAAAACCGAAAATCCCGGCTCCCAGAAAATTCCAAAAGCCTACCGCCACCAGGAACATCACCGCCCACTTGTGCGGGAACGGATTTTTTGCTTCTGAGATTTGAGCGGTGCCAAGCCGGAGAAAACTCCAGGCCTCAACGGTAAGAAAGGTGAGTGGCACGACTTCCATGGCTGAGAAGACAGCCCCAAGCGCCATATGCTGTGCCGGCGCGCCGCTGAAGTACATATGGTGCATCGTGCCAATTACGCCACCTACAGAGTAAAGGATAAAATCGAGGAAGATTAATGTGAGAGCCACCTTTTCCCGGACGATTCCGAGAAGGACAAAAATATACGCGACAATCACCGTGGTGAACAGTTCAAGGAAATCTTCTACCCAAAGATGAACCACCCACCAACGCCAGTAATCTGAAACAGTATAGTTAGTGTTGGGATGCGCCAATAGTCCCACCGCATAAAAAGCCGGAATAGCCAAAGCAGCGAAAAAGAAAATCCACGGCATGTTGGCCATATGTTCGTGCTTGAGCCGGGGCCTTAACACACGAAATATCATAATGACCCACAGGAGTAAACCCACTGAGAGCAGCACCTGCCAAAACCGTCCGAGGTCAAGATATTCCCATCCTTGATTACCAAACCAAATCCAAATGTCGCCCATAAAACCAAAAATACCGAGGGCTTCCCCAAACAGACTTCCAAAGACAACCAGTGCAAGCGCGCCCAGCAAACCGTATGTAAGCCAGTGCTGTTTCCTGGGTTCATGTTTTGAAATTAGCGGCGCCAGGAATATGCCTGCGGCGAGAAATGAAGTGGCAACCCAGAATATTGCCAGTTGGAGATGCCACGTTCTTGCAAGATTAAAGGGCAGTATTCTGGCGAGATCAATTCCAAAGAAATTCGATAATTCGGTTCTGTAGTGCTGAATCGAGCCGCCCAACAGCGCTTGTCCAAGGAATAATACAGCCATCACCAGGAAGAAATATGCTGTGGAACGCTGGGATGGTGTCAGCGACACTTCTCCGGGTTCAATAAACGAGAGCGTAACTTTATCCCGGCCGTGCCAACCTAGAAAGTTCCAGCGACCAAACACGGCCATTAACAGTCCTATCCCGCCAAGGAGGGTGATCAGTGAGAGGACACTCCACATCATGGCATCAGCGGTTGGTTGATTGCCAACTAATTTTTCCGGAGGCCAGTTATTAGTGTAGGAATAGTCTTTATCCGGCCGTTGTGCTGACGCCAGCCAGGCGGTCCAGCTGAAGTAAGCAGTCAATTGTTTAATTTGGTCCCGATCAGTAATGGACGCTGGGCGCAAACCGTATCTGGTAGTCCCTTCTGAGAAAAAGTCGTAATAATGATTCTGCAATTGTTGAAATGCTGACGCCTGGCCATCAGAATAGATAAGTACACTATTGTGAGAATTATACCGGTTTGTTTTAAAATCCTTGATTGTCAGCGCCCGTGCCTGATCTGATTGCTCCCCGCCATAGAGATCTCTGGTAATGAGGGCAGAACGCCTGAGATAATCGGTGGTGTAATCAGGACCAAGATAAGCCCCGTGCCCGAGAATTGAACCGTATTGCATCAACCCATTTTTCAGAAACACCTGCTGACCATTCATGATGTCTGAACTGGTAAATAAAAGTTGGCCATCGGCAGTGGTGACTTTTTCCGGAACAGGGGGTTTTTCTGTGTATGTCCAATAAGCGAGTAAACCCAATACAAAAAATCCAAAAATAAAAACGAGTATGGCAGATTGAAACCATACTTTGGAAATAATCAGATCTCTTTTTCCGCTCGTCTTGCCGGAATATTTGCTACTTTCCGGTTCGTGACCCGTTGTCATCGATGCACCTCCAGATTGTTGATTTATATATCAGTTGATTGAAGGCAAGACAACACGGGTATCCGCTGGAACACGAGGATTAAGCGGAACGGACCCGCAAACTGCATAAATGGAACAGCGGTCTCAGCAAGAGCCGCCCTAATTAATACGCTATTAAAAGAGTAGAATCATTTTGCTTGTAAGAAGGATCAAACCTTTAATCCGTTTGTAATTTTATGCCTGGTGCGGTAAGAATCAATATAAAACTCAATCCTGATTACTTCACTCCGCCAGAATGTATCGGAAAGAGCGGCAAAATATAATCGGTTAACACCCTCGTCAGGTGCTGATAGTGCGCTGTCGATGAGACACTTGGCCAGCGTGATGTCATAAGCACGACGAGCTCGCGTTCTGGTGCAATCAATAAAATTTGTCCGCCATGACCAAGCGCGGCGTCCATTGGTTCACCCTCAATATCCAGAAGCCACCAAAGATAACCATACCCGCGAACTTTAAGCGTGTGATGATTCACCATTTCATCTACAGGCATAATCTGTGGAGCCATTGAGGATTTAATATAATCTGCTGGGAGAATTTGTTGTTCGCCAACTTTGCCATTTCTACGATATAATTCACCGAGCTTAATAAGATCGCGCGGACGTAGATACGCATCGTTGCCGCCTAACTCGAGGTCTTGCGAGTCCGTGCGCCAGTAGATCAGATTTGAGTTCATTGGCGGTAAAAGTTCCTGCTGTGCTATTTCGCTGAGGGTCAAGCCGCTGGCATGATGAAGAAAGGCGGAAAGTAACTGCAAGACCGGCGTATCATAGTGGAATTCTCCCTGCGCTTCTTGATCAACTAGCTGGGTTAACAGAGTATCAACCCAGTTGGCACTTTGCTGAATTTGGCCGTAGCTAACTGGGTTCAATCCTGAAGACATGGTTAACAATTGGCGAATAGTGATTTGGGATTGTGCCGAATAGTTGTCTTTTAACGAGGGCAAATAGTCGCCAATTGGATCGTCGAGACTTTGGATCCACTTTTCACGAAGAGCTATACCAATCAGTGCCGAAGTTAAAGATTTGGTCACCGATTTCAGGTTTGCCGCAGTTTCCGGTCCGGCACCATTAAAATAGGCTTCTGCCACGAGATGTCCCTGATGCATGACCAGCAGCGATCGCATTCGTTCCGATTTTGCTGCCTCAGTGAACACCGGCGTCAACTTCTCGTTTGAGATGACGGAAAGATATCGCTTAGACGGTGGACTGGTTTCGACATCTTTGGAATGATGGGATAATTCCGTGGCGAACCTGTTTTGTATTGCTTCCGCTTCAGCATCATCCCATTTCACATCTTCGATGCTGAGTGGATGCATTCGATACAACCAGGACAATCCTTTCCGACCGTAGTACTCATTTTGTCTTGAATACACAGAATCAGATAATGCGTTTTGCAGGGTGATAAATTCCACACCTCGTGACGAAAGTTCGAGCAAGAGCGCATCCAGTTTATCTGCGACCAAAGCGTTGGTGTGCAACAACAAAACCTGGGGAACAGAACGCCCCGTTTTTCGTCTGGCGACCTGGTCGGCGTGTTTGACGGCAGCCGTGATGTGACGGATAAACTCCTCTCCAACCTCGTGACGCAGCACGGCATCTCTGGATTTCAGGGCATAGGCGTACGCTTGCGTCAGAATCCAGCCGGAATTGTCCACCGTGACCGGGGCTTTTTGTAATCCCATTGATATTAATGCCGAGTCGACCTGTGCAAATTTCTCCGGACTATCACCTTCGTGCAGCATCGGGAAGCGAACATACGATGATTTGGCGTCTCCGAATTTTGATAAATATTTATCACAGCTTTTGACTTCAGCAATCCATTCATCCAGAGATATCTGATTGAGATCCGGATGCGTGGCGGTGTGATTGCCCAGTGTATTGCCCCAGGCTTTCCAATTATGTAGTGGTGCTTCATCTTCTTTCGCGTGGCTGCTAATCACAAATCCTGTTGCTGGCGCCTGATGGACTCGCAATACCGCAGCAATGCGATCAATCGCCTGATTTGCGGTGGAGTCGCCGGGCGGCAAATCGCCAACCCACGGCAAATCGTCAAAAGTGAGTGCTAGCGGAAAATTGAGATCTTTGGAATCTGGATTTGTCTTTTCAGCCCGAACGGGTATTACTAAACACAGAAAAAGACTGATCAGTAATCCATATAGAGAGATTTGTTTGATATATAATGACATCGGTTTTCCTAATTGTCGGGAGCAGTCAGGGGTTCGATTAGTTACTGTTCCATTGGCTGTAAATCAAGGGAAATTCTTAAGCACTGAAGACGTCTTTGATGCTAAATGGCGTCATTCCAACTGTTTTTCTGCAAATGATATCGATACATTTTATGAGCAACAAAACTGAGAAGAATATGCAATACGAAGTCATTTCAAACATTTCTGATCACCTTCACGGCAGGATGAAATTACGCTCAAACTGTGGACGGTAATGCGATTTTATGAATCCGGTGACTTCGTTATTCCAGGAGCGTTATGTCCCGTGCAATGTGACCTTCAAAAAGATCTTGGCGAATATGTCGAACCCAATTTGTGTGTGGTTCATCAACTAGATTAGTACGAATATCTTTCAAGGACCTAAAGCCCGCAGAATATATTTTAGTTGATAACAATTCCTGCGGTTTAACCAAACCTCTTGCCTGGTATTCAGGATATTATAAACAGGTGTTCTTGAGTATTCATTTTAATAAAATGGTGTTTGCTCGCTATTTGAGAAAGTATTACTTAATCTATTGTGTCTTCATAGCGTCACCTGAACAATCTACATCGGATTGAGACGAACAGATGAGAAGGAGTAGTTTTCGGTGGAATTCCATCTTGTATTGATCGATTGGTTGATTATAGCAGTGTATTTCGGTTTTGTTCTGGGCATTGGCTACTACCTGCAAAAATTTACAAAGAGCGAAGAAGATTTTTTCCTGGCGGGACGGAAAAACAGCTCCTGGGTAGCAGGGTTAGCTTTTCTTTCGGCGAACATGGGGGCGTTGGAATTGCTTGGGATGACAGGCAATACCTTCAAGTACGGCATGTATGTCGCTCATTTCTATTGGATCGGTGCTATTCCGGCGATGCTCTTTCTGGCGATTTATATGATGCCGTTCTATTACAGCAGCCGTATCAAATCGGTCCCCGGATACCTGAAATTACGATTTGACGAAAAAACCCGCGTCCTAAATGCCATCTCATTTGCGGTGATGACCTTATTGGTCTCGGGGATTAACCTCTACGCAATGGCGTTAGTCATGCATACATTCCTGGGCTGGAACTGGGATATTAGTATGTGGGCTTCCGCGGCAACGGTGGCAATGTATGTCACCCTCAGTGGATTAATGTCAGCGATTTTTACGGAAATTGTCCAGTTCTTCCTGATTTGGTTTGGACTGTTCCTGGTCGTTATCCTTGGTATCGTAGAAATTGGTAGTTTTCACGAAATCTTCGCCCGGGTTCCAGAATCCTTTTCAACACTCTGGTCCACGTCATCAGACCCAACGCAGAACGGTATGTTAGTCACCTGGGGTGGCATTGCATTGGGACTGGGTTTTGTGCTCTCATTCGGTTACTGGACAACAGATTTTCTCGTAGTACAGCGTGCATTTTCTGCCAAAGATTTACGTTCTGCGCGCATGACCCCGATTATTGCTTCGTTTTTTAAGATGGCGCTGCCGTTTATCGTTATCATCGGTGGATTAATTGCACTGGTGCTTTCCAATGATCCCAACTCCGGATTTCACTTACTGCATGATGGCGGCAGTGTGAATTACGATTCGGCATTGCCAATGCTCATTGCCCGGTACTATCCCAGTGGATTAATGGGATTAGGCATCACAGCATTGCTTGCGGGTTTTATGGCGGGACAAGCCGGAAATATCAGCGCGTTTAATACGGTGTGGACGTACGATATCTACAAGTCCGTGCTCTATAAAAAAGCCTCCAGCGAACATCTGCTGTGGATGGGACGCGTGGCAACAGTTGTTGGAATATTTCTGAGTGTGGTGACGGCATATTGGGCGAAAGGTATGCCGACCATCATGGATTATATGCAGGCAATCTTTTCCTGGGTTAATGCTCCCCTCTTTGCAACCATGCTGCTGGGAATGTTTGTGAAATGGATTACGCCGAACGGAGCATTCTGGGGCCTGATTGCCGGTATGGGATCATCGTTTACACTTTTTATGGCCGTCCGGTTTGGCTGGATTGCAAAAAGCGCCCTAACCATGTCGGGAGTTGCCAGCGATATGGCTGCCAATTTTTGGCGCGCCTGGTGGGCCTGGTTGATCTGTTTTGGCGTAACGATTCTCGTGAGCTTGTTTACAAAGAAGAAACCACATAGCGAATTAGTCGGATTAGTAAAAGGGTTGACTGAAGAAGCAGAAACAGCAGATGTAGCGTTCTATCGGAAACCTGAATTTTTTGCGATCATTTCTGTGGTTGTACTGGTCATTCTAAACATCATCTTCTGGTAGAAAAAGGAGCCGGTTTTATGGCGGAAGAAATTAAACAAATGAAACCCATCTGGTTTTTTATCGGGTTGGTAATGCTATCCATCGGAGGACTAGTTTTTATTGCCGGGATCTATTATTTCATCTTTCCTTCGAAAACGACCACAGTGCTACAGCACGTGCATCCCAATTTATGGTGGGGTGCTCTCATGTTAATTGTCGGTGCGATTTTTCTTTTAATTACACGAAACAAACGTGTCGAGTAAAAACAATTTGCCAAGGATATTGGCATTGAGTCAGCATAACAAAAAAATTTACTGAAATAACATGAAAAACGGTTTGATCCGAACACAGGAAAAAAGGTGTTATTGCTGTCCGGTTCGGAAGCCAAAACATGTCAACTAACCAAACAAAAGGAGAAGAACGATGAGAAAATTGTTACTCTTCGTTGTATTTATCCCGTGAAGCAGGAGTAAGCACCAACCGTTGATAATTTTATCCTAAATAGTGTCATATCAAAAATATCCAGCAATTAACGTCAGATAATAATTATTGTCTCATCTCAGTTCGTAGTGTAAAATTAAGTAACTGACCTGACTATCCTGCCAACCTTCTAAATTTACTGATACTATTCAAAATCCTGTGGACAGGCTGAATCCTTGACTTAAACCCAACAAGGCCATTTGGGGTTTTCATTAAAGGTCATATAACTATTCAGACAATGGAGGAAGCCATGTCTCAGCAAAATTATTTGACCATAAGCATTATGGTGGCAACATTCTTTAGTTTCTTTAGCATTGTCCCATCAACAGGATTCAGCCAGGCAACTTCTTCCGGTTCAAGTATTGGGTTGGGGTATTCCATGTTTGGCAGAAATATCTTGGACCTGGATGCTTTTAATTCACGATTAAATATCAAAGGTTACTCCAAGATATCGGAGAATTTCTTTTCTGTTGGCGGAGGTGGTCATGCAATCTTGAGTAATAAAATTCTCATAGGAGGTGAAGGCCATTCAATACTAGGTGACGAAACTACAAACGGAAATTCTAAGAGTTCACTCACTGGAGGATATGGCCTTTTCGACATCGGATACCTGATCTATGCCAAACATCAATTGCGTTTTTATCCAATGCTCGGTATAGGAGGAGGTGGAATGACTTTTCGAATTAGGCAACAACCAGCCTCTCTCACTTTCGATGAGGTATTGGATAATCCTGAACGAGGTGTGGAGTTATCCACCAATGGTTTTATTCTCAGTTTTTCCGTTGGGGTAGATTATTTACTGCTAGTAGGAGGCGATGAATCTGGCAAAGGCGGATTTGTCTTTGGAATTCGGGCTGGATATGTGGTTTCACCTTTCAAGCGCGACTGGATGCTGGATGAACTTGAACTGACCAATGCACCTGAAGTGAATATTACCGGCCCGTTTTTCACTTTGATGTTTGGTGGAGGAGGATCAGAATAAAGAGAAGTATGCAAGATTATCTTCGTCATCATTTTGATATGCTGGTGTTATATCATTATACAGGTAAGTTTTAATACTCAGCCTCTGGTTTATCAATTCAGCGAAGAAGACGGTGTTCAGATGGCAGAAAATATGCTATTATATACTGTGTTCCACAAAACAAACGGGAATAGCGGGTATATGTCCAGGAAAATTGGAATCTTGTTACTTTTAACGATGATTTATATCGGTCCGGGCATACAACATCTTGAGGCTTGGGGATGGGAAGCCCACAGATATATTAATGAACACGCCGTGGATTGTTTGCCATCAGAGATGGCGAATTTTAAAGCGCAGCGGGATTATCTTCGGCAACATTCGGTTGATCCCGATCAATCTGGATTGCCAGGCTATTATCATTATATCGATATTGACTATTACCCTGAATTTACGCAGGGCACCATGCCGCACAATTTTGATACACTCGTTACGCACTACGGCTATAACACCGTCACAAACAACGGAACTGTCCCATGGGTGATTGCAGAATGGGCGGACAGCTTGACTCACTTGATGCAGAGACAGGAGTGGAATTCCGCCTGGCAAATTGCTGCCGAACTCGGACATTTCATTGCCGACAGCCACCAACCTTTACACCTGACAATGAATTATAACGGTCAGAACACTGGAAACTATGGAATTCATTCCCGATATGAATCATCGATGATTAATCCACATCTTCAGGAATTAACACCACCGGATTCTATGGCTCATTACTGGAGTAATCCCATTGATTCGGTTTTTCAATACATCGATATCGTGTATCCTTATGTTGAAAACATTATGGCAGCAGATGATGAGGCAAGCAGCCAGGATGATTCCTATGGATTAACGTATTATACTTTACTTTGGGATCAACTGGACTCTTTAACAACTGACGCTATAAACCGATCTATCCTTGATCTGGCAAATATTTGGTACACTGCATGGATTAATGCCGGCAGTCCAACCGAATTGACAAACGACGACTTGCAACAACCCATGTCGTTTTCATTGCACCAAAACTACCCCAACCCATTTAATCCAGTTACGACTATTCGTTATGGATTACCGCAGGATGCTCCAGTGCAATTAGTGATATTTGATCTGTCTGGCAGGGAGGTCTGGCGACAAAGTCAAGTAATGCAGTCTGCAGGCTGGCATCAAATCCAGTGGAATGGGCAAAACCAATTAGGACAGCAGGTTTCCACTGGAGAGTTTTTCTATCGATTGCAAGCTGGTGACTATGTGGGTGTGAAAAAGATGGTTCTGATGAAGTAAATAACTGTGAATTATTCTCAACAGGACGCTATCAATTTTATGGTGCCTTTTTCCTGAGTAAACTACTACTCCGAACATTTCTCTTCAGGGCATAATTTTCTCATAAGTCTGAATACGAAAATCCAACTCAATCCGATTTCTTATGAAGAGTTTAGAAGTTCTATTGCAGGGAATAGTATAACCGGTGAATTTTCTGCTTGGAAATTTTCACAAATAGAATTATGATAGAATTCCTCATATTTTTCCTTTCAATGCAACTTTTACTAATAACATCGATTTGCAGTGACCGCATTGAAAGAAAGTTTCATATTCAGATCACATAATGGACTAAGTAAGGAGGTAAGGATCAATGAATAATATAAGATTCTCCGGAATAGTGTTACTCTTTGGCTCTCTCTGTTTTATTCTCTCTGCGTTTGCGATGCCAAAGATTGGGCGGATTTACATGGAACCATCTCTGGAAGGTCGGTTGCAAATTGTCCGGACAATGCCCGGAGCCTGGACATTTCATAATATCATGTATATCATCGATTCAACCCTGAAAAACAGACATCTGCAATTTTTATATCAGTGAGAAGCAAAAAAATGTCCCATCAGATTAAATCCGCCATAAGCCACGAATATCAACACAATGCCAAGCCCGATATTTCCTAATGCCCGCAGTTTGCGATCCGCCCGGATCACGTATAAAATCAGCGCCAAAATGAGCAAAACAAATCCGTAGGTTGCTGCGACCGCTGGTCCGCTGGGAAGATCAGCGTTGTACGACACCACTAATCCCAGCGCAGAAACCAGTGTTCCCATTGACCATCCAATGACTAGTTGCAACCAGAGTTTATCGGTAAGCATCATTGTTGCAATCGCAGGCACAACCAGAAACACAAAAACCAGCAAGACACCGGCGGTGTTCACCGAATGGGTGATTACCACGCCAAACGACAAATAGAACAAAAAATCCCAGAACCGGACGCGCATTCCAGATTCGTACGCCTTCTCCGGATGATTGGATATCAGCAGAAACTGGCGTCGGAAAATAAAATGAAAAAGGCCGACCAGCGCGTACACTCCCGCTGCCATTCCGATTGTTTTCCACTGTACCCAGAGGATGTTTCCGGTCAGGATTTCCTTGATGTGCTCCGCTCCGTGGGGCGCCCGGTCGAGCACCAGAAATGCCACGGCTGCTGCCAACGCATAGACCAGACCGATAACGGCTTCCTGTGGAATTTTATCGTGTCGGAATCGCGAAATCGAGAAAATCGCAGCGCCGATAATAGTAAAACCGAACGAAAACCAATACGCACCATGGGATGACGGATCTACGCCAAACAGGTAAGCCACTGTGATGCCAAGCGCAGCAATCTGAGCGAGCGCCAAATCTACGAAAATGACCTGACGTCTGAGCACATGCAGACCTAAATAAGAGTGAATGCCGACCAAGACCAAACACTCCGCAAAGGCGGGAAGCATAATTTGTAAAATTCCGACGGGCATAATGTATTTTCCCTTCCGTGTTTCAGCGAATTATTGTATTGGACTGTAGGCGGAAACCAATTGATTCACCCAGTAATCCACAAGATGGAAAAACGTATCAGTTGCGTCTGAACCGCCTACTCCCAGTGGAACGATAACCGGGACAGCGTTCACCTTTTTCGTAATATCACGGACTTTCCGCTCGTCGAAATAGTTTGCCGCCAAAATAACGTGGACATCATTGGTACACATCGCGTTGACTAATTCATGCACGTGTTTTGCTGATGGCGGAATTCCGGGTTTCGGCTCGACGTAATCGATAATATTCAGTCTAAACAGCTGTTCGAAATACGCCCAGTCTTTGTGGTAGGCTACCAGTTTTTTCCCGCGAAGTGGCAGCATAGTTTTCATCCATCCGCCGAGATACGTGATTAATGGTTTCTCTTGATAGGAATTATCCTGAAGAAAAGAGATAAGTTTTCCGGAGAGCGCCAAAGCATCCAGATTTTTACTCCCGAGCATCTTCACCAATTTTTCACCGTACAACTGATCATTGATTTCCTGCCGGAACTGTTCAAGGCGAGACTGAAAATAAGATGCATTTTCCGGACTTACTTTTGAAAGCCCGGTCGTGATATTCTGTGCAATAATTTTTGCATTAATCGGGCTCGTATAGATATGTGGATTCCCATAGATGTGCACATCGCCCTGGGAGCGGTCCATATTAGTCGGAACATCCAGCAACTTGATGCCATCAGCCACCGCCACGAAGCCTTTTTGTCCGGAGCGAATATTAGGATTCCCGGATTTATCGATGAGGGTTGGCGCCCAAAGTTCCAAATCAAGTCCAGTTTCCACGAACAGATCTGCCTTGCTCAACCACACGATGTAACTTGGTTTGGGCAAAGCGTGATGTGGATCCTGATCAGGACGAACAATGCTTTTAACTTCGACTTTATCTCCGCCGATATATTTGGCAATGTCTCCGTACACACTTTGCGTGGTTACGACATTTAACTTTTTATCCGCCGCCACCAGGTGCTGAGTAAATGAAAAGCCGAGTATAACTAAAATGAAAAGGTTGAATATCCGTTTCATGGTTTTCTCCTTATTGGCACATCTTAATATTTATCGTGTTTGTGGGGACCCGCTGCCCAGTCGATTTGAAGCATTACGGTATTTTGGACCGGAGCATTTGTACTAAAGTGACGGGAGAGCAATTCAAGCCGAAAGTAGACAAACTCGCTTTGGATTAGGGTCAGATACGGAACAACTTGCCACTGATAATTATCCGTGAAATCCGGATCTTGCACATAATCAAAGCGCATCCCAAAGATGAGCGAGCGATTGTATTGATAATTAAGATAGGAATATCCTCCGAGCGCGTGAACTGTTTTTCCACTGGGGACAGTTTTGGATAAGTGCAGAAGTTCATTTCGCCAGCTCAGATTACGGTACAGCGCACGATTGCTCGGGTTCCAGGAGACGGTAAAGTCCAGTCCATTCAGAGTCGTCCAGCGGTGACTGTTCCGCAGGGTAAATCCCAGACTGTCATTAGCGCCGGTGACGCTGCTGAGTCCCCATTCAAAGTACATATTTTGATTCAAATCATAATAGTTATTCAGGTGTACCAGTACCGAGGGCAACCGACTGGCGTTGCCATCGTACAACATTTCATTCTCGGAGTTTGTTACCTGCACAGTCAATTCATTGGCTTGTGCGATGAGTGACGGTAAAATGACGTGCCCGGAAATACCTATCCCTGCCAAGCCTTCTTCTCCCATATACGTCTGGAGTGGCAGCGGCAGAAAGGTCTGATCCAACGCGTGCTCGTGCCAGCGATTGATAATGCCGAATTGCTGGCGAAATTTTCCCAAAGTCAGCGAGGTGCGCGGCAACGCGTTTGTCCAGGTGAGATAGGCTTCAGCAAGTTCAGCGCCTTCCGGAGTTAATTCAATTGCCGCCTTTGCCAGACTAAACGGATCGAGGGTAGATTGCAGGTGCAAGCCGAGCACCCGGTAAGTAAATCCCGGTGCGTAATCGCCGTTTTCGGAATAGGTCGCCAGCGCATCGCCTACAAGGCTGATTTCCGGATTTGCTGCCTGTAACGACCTGGATTTTGCTACGAAAGATTTATTTTGTTCACTTGCTGATTCATTTTCTGTACTTGCGCTACTCGCTTTTTGTGCTGCCTGACGCAGAGATGAAAGCGCGTCCAGAGAATCTGTGGCAGTGGTGGTTTGAGCAGAGCTCCAGGATACACACATCAACAATAAGCCTATGATAAGTGTCGTTCGAAACACCATGGTATTCCTCCATATGGATAAATACATCGCACACGATCACGAGTGTAATCGTGTTATATCGATGTCAATTATTGAGTTGGATTAGTCTTGAAACGAAGACTACAAATTACCCAAGTGAAGGCGGGGCTCGTCTGCCGAAATGTGTGTCTACATCAGACGGTTGAAAAAGAGTTGTTAATAAAGGAAAGCAAAATCTTGAAACCAAGAGTGGTATGGCAAAGGAAGCGACTAATGCCGCGCCAGAGGAGTGCAGAGAAAGTTGTAAAATGTGCGTCGGACAATTAGGAGGTTCGTAGGGTGTCGCTGCGTGATTGTGTAACAGCGGCGTGGCGCTGAAGAGCAGGAGGAATAATCCTGCTGTGATTAAAGATATCCGTGGTGATTTTCGTTGTAAATTCATTTTGGAGAACATGATATTAGTTATCATATTTGTTTAATCCAAGAGAAAGATTAAAACCGGAAAAAATCAATTCTCCGGCTTTAAGACCAGCGCCTTTTGCTGGGTTAAAGCCGGCAAGTACCTCATAGGTTAAGAGTAATAGCCCGCTTCAACCCACCTGCGGCGGACTTGAAGCGGGAACCTGAATTTATGAGTATAACACGCTCTTTTTTTAATCAAAGGAATTTTTTTGAGACACAGATCTTTGGAACCTTCATCCTTGAAAGTTTACTCTCGCTAAATTTGAAACACAATGTTAAAAATTAACTCTCTATTTTGGTGTTGCCTTGAGGGGATGAAGACTGTATATTGATAATGCGAATGATAATCATTATCATAATTATAAATAGGAATGAACGGGATTACATCTGGAGTACTCTTTGGATATAGAAAGATTTAAACACCATTTTTTTAAGCCATCCACTAAATAACAAGGAGGGCGTTATGGAACAGGTCATCAAAAATTATGAAAAGATGGAGTGGGCAAAAACAGACGGATATCCTACCGGAACGCAGGCAAAAATATTGCTCGATACCCCGCAAGCAAAGACTTTGATTCTGAAACTTCCTCCGGGATTTGATATGGAATCCCATTCCCATCTCTGGAATGAGCAACATCTGGTGTTGGAGGGGTCGTATATCAGTGATGACAATGAATACAATAAAGGCGCGTACCGTTTTATTCCCACGCATACTAATCACGGTCCCTTTTATAGCAAAGATGGCGCTGTGGTGCTGGTCATCTGGAATATGCCCGAATAAAAATTACCGCTGATTTTCTGCAGGAATCTAGGATTGTTTTGAGCAAGGTTTAATAAAAATTACTCCGGAGGAATCGAATCGGGGGGATAGTGACTGAAAAATGGGAACCGTTTGACAAATATACGAACCAGTATGAATCTTGGTTTGAGCAACACAAGTTGGTGTATGAATCCGAAGTCAATGCTGTGCGGGCATTATTGCCATCCGGTGGAGAAAAAATTGAAATTGGAGTTGGCTCCGGGCGCTTTGCGGTACCATTAGATATACAATATGGACTCGATCCATCGATGGAGATGCTGAGGATTGCAAAGCGACGGGAGATTCAAGTCCACCGTGGTGTTGCTGAGTGGTTACCGTATTTTGATTCAACATTTAATTGTGCAGTTATGATCACCACCCTCTGTTTTCTCAGCGATATTCATCAGGCATTTCAGGAGGTTTGTCGAGTATTAAAGCCGCAGGGAATATTTGTTATAGGATTTGTCGCGAAAGAAAGTCCCATAGGACAATCCTATCTGGCAATACAAAGCCAGGACGTTTTTTATCAGGTTGCAAATTTTTACTCAACCCCGGAAGTGATTTCTCATTTGCAAATGACAGGGTTTACTCATTTTGAATCTGCACAGACTCTATTTGATCCATTGGAAGAAATTACCACAATCGAACCTGTGAAATTCGGTTATGGAGAGGGATCGTTTGTTGTGCTTCGTGCTATAAAAAACGGAAGCGGAAACGCTAAAAACACCTGAAAGGGGGAAGAGAGTGATGACGGAAAATTCCGCCCGGAAAATCTGGGATCATCTGTTGAAATCGGGTGGATATTCAATCGGTTATTTTTCTGTAACCGTCGAAGAAAAATGTGTTCGAGTGTTTCACTATCGAACCAAAGAAGTATGTCGCTGTCCACGGGATAATTCGTATAATGCCATGGAATATCTGTGCAATCAACGAGGTTACAGTTTACCGGACCTTCTCACTCATTTTTATCCCAAATCGTTCCGGTCGCTGTCGCTGGAAGAAACTGCCTGAGTGAATTAATCCAATCCTTCGATAGGTGAACCCCCCAAAATTCGATGACTCTATCAGGGAATCATATTGCCTCAAGCGCCTGCTCTAAATCACCAATAATGTCTTCGACATCTTCGATCCCAACGGAAAATCTGACCAAATCATCGGTAATACCAGCGGATAATTTATGTTCTTTGCTCACCGCTGCGTGTGTCATCGACGCCGGATGTTGGATCAGGGTTTCCACGCCTCCCAGTGAAACCGCCAGCGTCGCCAGGTGGACGTTATCCATCAATTTTTTACCTGCTTCGTAGCCCCCGTTCAAACCAAAACTCATCATCGAACCGAAACCGTCCATCTGGGATTTCGCCAACTTATACTGCGGATGTGACTTCAGTCCGGGATATTTAATCCATGCGACGGAAGGATGCGCCTCTAAATACTGTGCAATCTTCATCGCGTTTTCCTGTGCGCGATCGATCCGGACAGCCAGGGTCTTCACGCCGCGTAAGACCATAAAGGCTTGTGTCGGATCCATATTGCAACCCATATACACCATGGAATGTCTGATCTGCTTGTACAACTCCGGATCTTTGGTTACGACGACTCCACCAACGACGTCGGCGTGCCCGTTGATAAATTTCGTAATCGAGTGCAACACCACATCCGCGCCTAAATCGAGCGGCTTCTGCAAGTAAGGAGAGCAGAAGGTATTGTCGACAACCAGAAGCAGGTTGTGCTCCTTCGCAATTTTTGAACACGCCCTGATATCCGTAATTCCCATGGTAGGATTTGCCGGTGTTTCAATATATAACACTTTGGTATTTGGCTGAATAGCGGCGGTGATTTTATCCAGGTCGGAAGTATTGACAAATGTTGCCTCAACGTTAAATCTGGAAAAATCCTTCTCAAGCACATCCCGCGCCGGACCATAAACCGCATCGGAACTAATAATGTGTTTACCAGCGCCAAGTAAAGCCATATAAACGCTGGTGATAGCGCCCATTCCCGAACTGGTGGCGATGCCGTCATAGCCATTTTCCAGCGCGGCGATATTCTGCTCGAATGCACGTATGGTGGGATTGCCGATGCGGGTATAGATATAATCATCGCTCTTCCCAGCGAAGCAATCCGCGCCGTGTTGTGCGCTGTTAAATTTGAACGTTGAGGTTTGATAAATTGGAACGGTAGCGCTGTGAAATTCGCCCTCAATGGCTCCGGCGTGGATGAGTCTGGTGTTGAATTTTGTGTCATTTGATTTCATGGGGGGACACTCCTTTGTGGATTAACTTGGATTTTGAAACAATAATTACTTTTGTATCAAATTATGGCTCTAAATCTCATCTGATAATGATTTTCAATATTTGTAAAAAATAGTCTGTCTCACCCCGCAAACAAACAGGTAATTCCGGAGGTTTTTATTTCGTTTTGATGAATCTCGCATTGAAATCGTTACTTTCCCAAACAGCGTTTGATTGTTAACCTGATTATTTTAACCGCTCCAGAAGTTGATGTAGTGCCTGGATTGTAAACTCCACGCAATCGTGCTTATTGTCCGGAATGAAAGATAGAAATTCCACGAGATCCGATTCACTGACCATCTCCGCTTCAGAAAGTGATCTGTTACGGAGAAGCAATGTGAGTGCCGCCGCGGCGGATTGGAGTCCCACGCAGCCGATGTACTGGAATTTAACCTCTCTGATGATATCCTCTTGAATATTCATATAGAGAATAAGCGTATCACCACAATCGGATTCGAAAGACATACAGACGGTGGGGTTTTCCAGACAACCCAGATTTGTGCGATTCAAAATGAGTGAGACAGCCTTATTGGAATAACCCGGCTGTTGCAACATCACGTTTTGTTTCTGGAAAATGTGGGATTGGCTTTCTTCTGTGGGTAATTGGTTCATGAAATCAGTCCTTTTTTAAAAGCGATTGACTGTTCGCCAGAATATAACTGTTTTCCGGCGCGGTCAATTTTTCGGCAACGACCTGGCATTTCACTTTAAACAGAAAGTATATTGGCAACGGATAACCTGATAAAGATTCATAATTTCCCTGCCCTTTGGCAATAATCATATCCGCGTTGTCCAGCAGTGCTTTTACTTCGGGTGTCAATTCCTCGTACAGAGTTCCCGGCGCGTCATTGCCGTTGGAAAGGACAGTCGCAATGTCATCAAGTCGGATCTGGTGCGCGTCCGACAGAGTGGCGTCATTTAACACCGGTGCACCGCGGACAACCACGATAATATCTTTCCCGTACTTTTCTTTGATAACTTCGATTAACAGGCGATCCATCACTATTTCACCTGCGTTGTCAGCGAGGTAGACAATTGATGACGCCTGGCGCAAACTTTGTTTGAACTCGGTAAAGTGATCCAGGTGGAATGGATTGCTTGCGGCGCCGTCCAATTCTTTCTGCAAATCAATTTGACCATTCCGGGTAGTGGCAAAATCAATCACATTTCCAGCAATGGCATATCGGATAGCCGTCCTGAGAGGATCATTGGAGTTCTGTACTTCTCTCCGAATAGCAGGGAGGAGTTCGAGCAGCCGGGCGTTGAATTCCACTTTTTCCCGGCGATATGGATCCTGATTATCGGAATGCTCCCTGACCATCCGGTGGAACAACTGGCCCACCTCTGGCATCGTGGTTTCCGGTGATATGTTAAGTATCTGCTCCATTGTATTCCGCAGCAGCTCATACTCGATGTCGGTATCCAAATTCACACGGCGGGCGGCTTCCAGCACTTGACTGAGGGCACAGGGATAACATTCGGGCTGGATTTTCATCGAATATCGTGGCTGAAGAATTTTATTGGAATGACGTAATGAATCGCATCCATGCGGATTTGTTTCTTTGGGGTTGTTGCAATAATACTAACCCTAATAATTCATGAATTTACTTTGGAAGAAGCACCGGTATGCTTTCCAAGGTGCCACTGACGGGAAGAAGCACTCTTCGACGGGCTCAGAGTGACACACGAGGCGTCATCCTGAGCTTGTCGGAGGGTAAACGCCGAACCATTGCTCAAACCGCAAGCATTGAAGCACTTCGACAAATTTTACAGTTCTGGTCTGCAAAATTCATGAATTATTCAGGCTAAAAAAATAGTATTTAATTCTCCGTAATTATTGATAATGATTTTCATTATCTACAGTTAAATTAGAAGAATCAGTTACGGCAGTCAACAAGTATTTCACCTTGCCAGCCGGGAACTACCGCAGATAAGAACATATTGAATGGTTTCAGTTCATTACGGGACAATCTATTCCTGCGGGCGACCCAAACTTCCCATTGACCTCACCGAAACATAGTATTATCTTTATGTAACAATGAAAATCATTATCATAGTAGCGGTGAGACCGCGCCCCGTCACACATTAGAGTCCAGGTAAAAGGAGACAGGATGATGACTTCTTTAATCAGGTTCCCGTTGATGCGAATTGGGTTATTTATTTTTGTCTTAATTTATATGCCGAATAGGATCCTTTCCGAAGACCATGCCAACTACATCGCCGGCCCGTTTGAACATCCGAGTGAGGTGACGGAGAACTGTCTTATGTGTCACCAGGATCAGGCAGAATCGTTTATGCATACCGTTCACTGGACGTGGAGCAGCGAACCGATGGATGTGCCAGACCATCCCGAAAAAGTCAAACTGGGTAAACGCAATGTGCTGAACAATTTCTGCATCGGGTTGCGCACCAATTTTCCCCGCTGTACCAGCTGCCACGCCGGATACGGTTGGGAGGATCAGTCATTTGATTTTTCTGACGCAAAAAATATTGACTGCATGATATGCCATGACAACACCGGAACGTACTCGAAGACTCCAACCGGCGCCGGACTCCCTTCACCAGGGATAGATTTAGTTGCGGTGGCCCAAAATGTCGGGCCAACGACTATACAGAGTTGCGGCAGTTGCCATTTCTATGGCGGAGGAGGCAATAACGTAAAACACGGGGATCTGGCGGAGGCTCTTATAGATCCCCCGAATGATCTGGATGTTCACATGGGCGGCCAGGATTTCACCTGCACTGCCTGCCATATGACAGAAGGCCACAAAATTGAAGGCAGCGCCCTGTCGGTGTCCACTCACAGCAGCCAGACGGTAGCATGCGTTCAGTGCCACGGTACGGCATCGCATACCAAATACGCGCGTTTCCTGGAAAAGCATGTGGAACGAATCGCCTGTCAGACCTGTCATATCCCTGAATTTGCGCGTGCCAATCCGACAAAAATGCACTGGGACTGGTCAACGGCAGGCCAGGATCGCGAGGTCACGCTGGATGAATTCGGTAAACCGACTTACGCCAAGAAAAAAGGAAGTTTCGTCTGGGATAAAAATGTCATACCGACTTACGCGTGGTACTCCGGCAAATCCACCCACATGCTGGTAGGGGACAAGGTGAATCTGAATGCAATGAATTCCATTACAAAGCCGATCGGCAGCAGGGATGATCCCGAATCGAAGATCTACCCGTTTAAGGTACATACCGCCATGCAGATTGCCGATGCCAAAAACAAATACCTTTTGCCGACGCACCTCTTCGGCGGCGGATACTGGTCGCACTTTGACTGGGATAAATCGGTCGCAGCAGGAGCGGATGCCTATGGATTAGATTATAGCGGAGAATATACATTTGTTGAGACGGAAATGTACTGGAAGATTAACCACATGGTGGCTCCAAAGGAAGAGGCGCTGAAATGCTCGGTATGCCACAGCGAGATTAAAGAAACCCGGCTTGATTGGGAGGCCCTTGGGTATGACGGGGATCCTATTAACCAGGAATAACAGAAATATCAGATAGTTGAGTTGAAGGATTAAAAAATTGCCAATTCACCGGCGGAAAACCGGGTAGCGCCTGCACACATCCGGAATTTCACCGTTGAGCCTTCCCTGGAGAGCGCAACCTCCACGGTTTCAGTTCCCGGCGGAATTTCCCGTAAGAAGGCAAAGTTGCACTGCCGGATACGACGCGATTCCGCCAGGCATTGATGGCAGGCCGTCTCCAGATAGTCGATATAGGTGGTATTATTCACGTGACCGTTGGAGTCAAAATCCCCTGAGCGGACTGAAATAGTGCATGTTTCCGGATTGGGTACTTCAGATGGCGGTTTCCAATCTGCGACGGGATTTTTGTCACCTGGGGTTGAACCATCTATCAAAGAAGTCGGAACTGGTTGCGGTCTGCGCCTGTCCAGATCCATATAGACCCATTCGCTGGTCAGATGGCCGATACGGATTTTATCGATAGAGATATTGTACTCCCGGTAAAGTCGTATGCCGTGGATGCCTGAAACCCGGGTGTCGATATGCAGTATGTTTTCATATTCAGGGTACTTCACTACTGTGAAGTGCATTTTCCTGACGAACCATCCCATGCCCAGTTTTCTGGTGGATTGGATATCCTGTCCCTGTTCCTTTCGGTGATCCAGGGTCACCTGATAGAGATGGCGAAACAGAGCACCGAGTCGCAGGTATAAATCCGGCCCGACGTCGCTATAGGCGACCCGAATATCAGCCGAATACTGTGAAGTGGCCTGAGCCTTCAAGCGGATATGGTTTTGATAATGAATATCATAATCAGAAAAATATAGTCTCCTGTCTGTTGAGACACAACCGAAGATTTCACCGGATATTCTGCATAAAGGATCTTGAAATATTCGAATTTTACACGTATTGTATCCACCAAATGAATTGAGGCAGGAATTTTCTGAGACGGGTGCGGAGCCTTTGAATATTAGCAGACTTTCCGGAAAATTTTTCTTGACAAGTGCCCTAATCTGGCGTACTTTCTTCACAGAGAATGAAAATCATTATCATATATTGACATGATTAATAACTGGTATAAAAAACAACTGCAAGATCAAGATGTCCGACTCACGGATGGCCGGGAGCTGGTGTTGTCCGTATTAACCGGCAACCAGAATTCTCACCTGACGGTTGAAGAAATTTATATGCAGGCGCACCAGGAAAATCCCTCCATTGGAATGGCTACCGTGTATCGGACGGTGGATTTACTGGTGAAGCATGGCATTGCTCAAAAATTTGAATTCGGCGAGGGCAAGGCGCGCTATGAACTGGTACCGAAACCAGGAGAACCGGGACACCACCATCACCTGGTGTGCAAGATCTGTAAAAAGATTATCAACTACGATGATTTTCTGGAGGAAGAGAAAAGCTTTTTGACTCAAGTGGAAGAAGGGTTATCAAACCGGTACGATTTTGAGGTGGAAGATCACATGATTCAGTTTTATGGCTATTGCAAAGATTGCGCAAAAGCATAGGGAAAATTTTTTTTATATATAATGATAATGATTATCATTAATGATAAAAGGAGGTGAATGAAATGCCACGAGGAGACAGAACAGGACCGGGTGGAAAAGGACCGGAAACCGGACGCGGGGCAGGCTGGTGTCATTCCGGAGACCGCCCTGGATATGAATCCGCTCCCGGATTTGGACGAGGTCGCGGCTGGAGAGCAAGAAGTTCCGGGCAAAGCAGGTTTGGTTCTGGTCGCGGACGGCAGTTCCTTCCATCGCGCAATCTTGCGTCCCGAAGGACAGACAGTTGGACGGAAGGTTATTCTCTGGTCGAACGGCTTGACCAGGTGATTACACTGATTGAAAAATTGATGGCCGTAAGAAAAAACAAAGATTAAATACACTTATACGATTTGAAGGAGCTGTTATGCGAATTGCGATTGCTACCGATGGAACAAATGTATCACTGCATTTTGGACGTTGTTCGTTGTACACGATAATCGATGTTGATGATGGAATAGTCATCGAACGGAACATCCTGAAAAATCCGGGACATCAACCGAATTTTTTGCCTCAATTTCTACACGACCATGGTGTGGATTGTATTATGAGCGGTGGAATGGGACAGAAAGCACGCGCCCTGTTCGATCAGCACAATATTCAGGCGATTGTTGGGGTGGAAGGTGATATAGAGTCGGTTATTGATGCGGTTTTGAACGATGAAATCGAAGGTGGAGAAAATCTGTGTCACCCAAAGCACGAACACGCCGGACATGAACACGGACATGAACATCATCAATAACTATTGAGAAAAGAAGGATCCAAAAATCAATGAAAGTTTGCATCCCTGCCACGAATGAAACACCCGATGCTCTGGTTGACAGTGCTTTTGGTCGATGCAAATACCTGCAATTTGCCGATACTCAAACCGAACAGCTTTATTATAGGGAAAACACCTATCGCAAAGAAAATAGCGGCGCCGGAACTCAGGTTGCACAGCTGGTTTTATCCGAAGGAGCAGAAGCTGTACTCAGCCGGGAAGTCGGTCCCAAAGCCGCACGAGTGCTTGGCGAAAGATCAGTCGACATCTATTCCGTAGGGGAAATATCGGTCAGAGATGCTGTTAATCATTTCAAGCAGGGTAAACTTAAATTGGTGACTTAGGTCATGATTATTGCAATTGCCAGCGGGAAGGGTGGCACCGGAAAGACGACTGTTGCAACCAGCCTCGCTCTGTCGTTACCGGATGTACAGTATTTGGATTGTGATGTTGAAGCGCCCAATAGCCATATTTTTCTCTCTCCGGAATTTACCGGCGAAAAAGATGCTGTCCTGTATGTCCCGGAAGTTGATGAGTCGCTTTGCGACAGTTGCGGTATTTGCCAGCAAATTTGTGAATTCAATGCGTTAGCGGTCATTCCGGGAATGAACGGCAACTCAGGTAAAGTTTTGCGTTTCGACAGTTTATGCCACGGGTGCGGCGCGTGTACGACCCTCTGTCCCCGCCGTGCAATTCGGGAGGTCCCCAGGACAATCGGCGTTATTCAGTTTGGTCAGGCGATGAATCAAGCCGGAGAATCTATTGAAGTGATTACCGGCTCCCTGAACGCTGGTGAATCTCTGGCGCCGCCGGTTATCAGAGAGATTAAATCGTATACCAATCCGGATAAAACTGTGATTATCGATGCGCCGCCGGGGACATCATGTCCCGTGGTCACTAGTATTGCCGGCGCCGATTATTGTATCCTGGTGACCGAACCGACGCTATTTGGGTTGCACGATTTAACGCTGACGGTCTCACTCACCAGGCAATTGGGAATTCCGGTTGGTGTGATAATCAACCGATCCGGAATTGGAGACTTTGCCACGGAAGAATTTTGCTATAAAAATGACATTCCGGTATTACTGAAAATCCCATTTCGCAAGGATATTGCTGAAGCCTACGCCAGGGGAATTCCGCTGGTACGCCGACATCCTAAATATCGCACCTTTTTTAATACCCTGCTTGCTCCCGTGAGTATGGAGGCTGATTAAAGGATTTAACGATTTTTGGATTAATCACAATGCAGCGCAAAATGCCAATCATGCAACCGTATAGTCGAGAGACTATCACCCCCTTCACCGCGCGGTTGGCAAAAAAAGCGCCCCGGATGCCGGGGCGCTTTTTACACCGGAGCGAATATGTATAAAATTGCAGTCATCAGTGGAAAAGGTGGCACCGGGAAAACGTTTTTAACGAGCGCACTTACAGCGATTCTAAAGCGTCAGATTATCCTGGATTGTGATGTTGACGCATCAAATTTGTATCTCATGCTGAATCCCAGCGATGGAATTCGCCATGAATTTTATGGTGGTAAGACCGCGGTTATTGATTCCGAGCGCTGCATTGATTGCGGGATTTGTACAGAGAATTGCCGATACGGCGCTATCGATGAGAATTACAATGTGGATTCGTTCCTCTGTGAAGGATGTAGCTTGTGTTTTCATCTTTGCCCGGTGGATGCTGTCCAAATGAAGACTTTAAAAGCAGGTGAATATTACCAGGCAGAGACATCTCTGGGACCGTTTGTCTACGCTGAAATGACTCCCGGCAGTGAAAATTCCGGAAAACTGGTGAATGAAATAAAGGAAGCGGCAGGCAGAATCACCAGAGAATCACCTGTAGAATTTATGCTCCTGGACGGTCCGCCCGGCACCAGCTGCCCATTGATCTCAACCGTGGCAGGATGTCACGCAGCCATTATCGTCACGGAGCCGACTTTATCAGGATTGCACGATCTGCAGCGGGTTTACGCTGTCGTACAAAAGTTTCGAACTTCGGCGGGTGTTGTCATTAACAAGTACGATCTCAGTCCGGAACAAACCGAAAAAATCGAGGAGTATTGTGCTCAGGAGGATTTGACCATACTTGGCAAGATTCCGTATTCAACCGAAATCGCCGAGTCTCTATCTCGCGGCGAAAACGTTTTTGAAAATCTAAGCAATTCCATCAAACAAGAAATCGACAGCATCTGGGAGCGAACGCTCGTTATGTTGCATAATCGACGAAAGAGAACGAAGCAATATGACTCTGCTTGAAGCGAAATCAGATGAACGCTTGCGGATTATAGACATTATGGCGGGTCGTCAGCTGCGTCAGTCCCTGGCACACCTGGGCATTGAAATCGGATCGCTCATTCAGGTCAGCCGGAGCGCCCCGCTCTCGGGACCGCTTATTATAAAGTATAATGAGAGTGAGACAGCAATTGGTCGTGGGATCGCCTCGAAAATTGTTGTGGAGCGGGTCCGATGAAGATTGCTGTCGTCGGCACTCCGAATGTCGGAAAAAGTTGTATCTATAACGCTGTTGCCGGCTACAAATCGATGTCTTCGAATTTTGGTGGAACAACCGTCCGGTATGAGCAGAGTACTGTGCGCGTCAATGGTATGGTCGCAGAACTGGTGGATTTTCCCGGATGTTATTCCCTGGTAGGAACAGATGAAATATCCCTGGAATTGGGTGAATACCTCTTAACACAGTCGGTCGATGTTGTGATCAATGTTGTGGACGCTTCACATCTGGATCGGAGTCTGCCTTTAACGCTGGAATTGCTGGAGTTAGGTCACCCGATGGTGCTCGCGCTGAATATGATCGACGAAGCCCACGCCAAAGGGATTGAGGTCGATTCTGAGATTTTAGCCGATTTTTTGAGAGTGCCTGTAATAGATACGATCGCATCTAGAAACGTTGGAATCCCTGAGTTATTTCAGCAAGTCCGGAACATATATTCAAAGCATCGGGCGAGTGAAAAAAGACATATTGTTACCTATTCCAATGAAGTTGAATCGGCGTTGCAATCTCTTACCCGGGAGATTGTTACCTCCTGTCCTCAATGCCGGATGTCGTCGCGCTTTATGGCGGTGAAACTGCTGGAGGGAGAGACAGAACTCTTGCAGCGTGTGCCCGGTATTCACCTAAACGGGATCAAACAAAAAGTCGACGTTCTGCGGAACAATCTCATGGTCAATAATAATCGACCTGATACGTTTATGATTTCAGAGAGGAATGTGCTCGCCCGTCATATTGCATCCTCTGTGACTACTCAATTGGAAACTCCTCCCCACTGGCGAGAACGGTTGGATAATGTATTGTTGCATCCTCAATGGGGTTATGTCATTCTTGGTTTGACGCTGGTGGCTGTATTCTATTTTGTGTTTGGAGTCGGTGCATACCTTGAAACACCACTGCTGAACCTTTTTCATCTGCTGGAAGAACTGTTACTCTCTAAATTTTCAGCACAGAGTATCACTTACACAATTCTTAACGGAGCGTTGTCCGGTATCAGCGGCGGAATTGCCATCGTGTTACCGTATCTGGTGCCATTTTTCCTGGTGCTCGGATTTCTTGAAGATGTCGGTTATCTGCCCAGAGTCGCATTTCTGATGGATACCTTTATGCACAAGATTGGTTTGCACGGAACGGCTATAATGCCCGCGATCATCGGTTACGGATGTACGGTTCCGGCACTGTTTGCCACCCGAATTCTGCCGGATAAACGGGATAAAATTCTCGCATCCGTGATCGCAACGCTTGTGCCCTGTTCCGCTCGTAGTGTTGTTATCTTTGGACTGGTTGCATTTTATCTCGGCGCACCAGCTGCTATCGGGATTTACATTTTGAACATCGTGGTGATTGTGATTGCAGGGAAAGCTATGTCTGCTCTCATGCCGTCACTGAGCCCCGGCATGATTATGGAAATGCCGCCATATCGGTTACCTTCTCTGGATACGATTGTGAAAAAATCCTGGCTCCGGATTCGGGAATTTGTGGTGATTGCCTGGCCGCTGTTGATAGCGGGAAGTGTTGTGCTGGCGCTGGCGCAATATTTTCACTGGGTACACTGGTTTAATGATGTTTTATCTCCCCTGACAATAGTATTGGGCTTACCTGCCGTGTTGGGGACAACCCTGATTTTCGGTGTTCTGCGCAAAGAACTCTCGCTCATTATGCTGGTACAGGCGATCGGCACCACCGAGGTTTTAACCGTACTGAGCGCTGGACAAATTTTAACGTTCACAATTTTTGTGACTTTTTATATTCCGTGTTTGGCGACGCTTGCCGTGTTATACAACGAATTAGGACTTCGATGGACACTAACCGTCACCGGAATGACTTTTGGAATTGCTACGTTGTTGGGAGTGCTCACTCATCTGATATTCGGGGGAGGAATACTGTGACAGATTCTGCACCGCTGCGCGTTTATCCCGATCACGTGTTACGGGAACATGCTCTGCCAGTGGAGGAGATTACGGAGGAGATCCCGTTACTTGTCAATGATATGATTGCTCTGATGATTGAGCATCACGGTATCGGTCTGGCGGCGCCACAGATTGGAATGTTGCAGCAAATTATTGTGATCAGAGATGGGGATGAGTTCGTGCCGTTGATTAATCCGGAAATACAGCGGCATGAAGATAAACACCAAATGCCAGAGGGCTGTCTGAGTTTACCCGGCATTGAAGTAAATATTACCAGAGATTATTCTCTCCATATACAGGCAATCCGGGTTTCAGGCGATCCGTTGGAAATGGAAGTTGAAGGGCTTCCCGCACGGATTATCCAGCACGAAGTAGATCATTTAAATGGAGTACTGATTATTGACCACGCGACGTCGGTTGAGCGATTTATGTTGAAGAAGCAGTTACACCAACTCACACGACTGTTTCAACCATAAGCGAGAATATTATTAAACCTGAATTATTCAGGTTAAAAAATCGGGAGATCTTTGGTAAAGGAGTAAAAAATGGCTGGTAGTAATTTTAACAAACCCGGCAGCGGAATCGGAGCGGGGAAAGGGTTGGGAGGCAGGAATCAGCGACAGAGTCAGCAAGAGCAAGCTATGGGACCGACCGGACGATGTATATGTCCCAAATGTGAGGAGGTAGTCCCGCATCAACGCGGCGTGCCTTGTCAGAATCAGAAGTGTCCTGCGTGCGGATCAAAAATGCTCCGGGAGAACGGATATCATCATAAATTGCTTCAGCAAAAGCGTCGTCAATAACGGTGATCTATGATACTAATTTCATTTGGCGGTTTCATTTTAAAGATCCAGTAGCAAATGACATGTTTTATTGGAAATATGAATTGCAAATGAGGCGATCAAGTATAAGAATCGAGTACAAACCTAATTAATAAATGAGTTTAACCATAAAGAAAGGAGGAATCGATGGCAGAAGCTGGATGTGCCAGGCCAACTGGTGCCAGTGTCGGGAAGCCACCGGAAGACACCAAAAAGGAAACGCAACCTCAGTCGCAGGAGACCATTATGAAACAAGCAATGGTCGGGAAACCGGCCCCCGATTTCGAAGCGCCGGCTTACCATAACGGAGAATTTACCAGGGTAAAACTCAGTGAATATCTTGGTCACTGGACATTGGTCTGTTTTTATCCCGGTGATTTCACCTATGTCTGAGCAACTGAACTCGCTGCGGTCGCAGCCAAGTATCAGGATTTACAGCATCTCGGAGTTCAGGTTATCTCTGTAAGTGTTGACAGCCAGTTTGTCCACAAGATGTGGGAAGAACATGAGTTGTCCAAGATGGTAGACGGTGGAATTCCGTGGAAAATGGCGTCGGACGGATCCGGTAATGTGGGAAAAATCTTCGGCGTGTTTGATGAAGATGCCGGCGTTGAACTCCGTGGCCGATTTATTATCGACCCGGATGGTGTGGTTCAGGGCATGGAAACCCTGACGCCGCCTGTGGGTCGAAACATGGAAGAGACTATTCGGCAAATTCAGGCGTTTCAGCTCGTGCGTGAGAGTGGAGGCAAGGAAGCCACTCCTGCTGAATGGAAGCCCGGGAAAATGACGCTCAAACCGGGGCCGGATATGGTTGGTAAAATCTGGCAGGTTTGGAAACCCAACGGACAGTAAGTTAGTCCCAGACTGTGAAAACCGGGAGTAAGGCGATAGAACTTACTCCCGGTTTACTGTTTCTTTCGGATAATTTATTGTGGGGAATAATATAACCGTAGAGCTGTAGTATACTACGGCTCTACACAGTATTTTGTTCGCGTTGTAGAGACCTCGGAGAATTCTTTGATTCAATAGAGTCACTTTAAATTGGAGTATAATTATGACCGAAAACACTCACCATATTCCACCATTTGATCCACCGTCATTTCTGTTCCGTCTCGAAGATCTGTTGAAAAGTCTATACGGCGGTTCATTACTGTACAATGACTTTATACGGAAGATGGATTTGCAAGGAGAAGAGCACGTTCTGGATTTCGGATGCGGCGGTGGTGTTGAAGCGCGATGTGTGTTAAAACAATTATCTTTCGAAGGCCAGGTAACTTGTCTTGATCCTTCCGAATATTTATTAAATCGCGCGAAAAAACGGCTGAAAAAATATCCAAATGTCACATTTTACAACCAGGATATCCGGGAGGTTGATTTTCCACCGGATACGTTTGATGCTGTTATAATATTTCACGTCCTGCACGATATCCCGAAGGCAGATCGTGGGACAATAGTTGCTGCCCTGTGCAGTACTCTAAAATCAACTGGGAAAATATTTATCCGGGAGCCAATCCGAACTCATCATGGAATGCCGCTCACAGAAATCCGTGCATTATTTCAATCCTCTAATTTAACCGAAACCCAGAATGAAATGGTGAACTCCAATGAGTATTGGGGCGTATTTCAGACGCAAACCCATTAGAAGTATATCTTGTTTTAATACGTCATAGCACTTTTTATTTTCCCTGTTATGGGGCACAGCTTGATTAAATACCGAGAGGTTGCAAAATCTATGGTGTTTAACGAAGTGGTCAATAATTATCGCGGCGCCGGTATCCCTCCTGAAAACTCCTCCTGAAGAAAAATGCACACCCTGTAGAATACTCTACAAACTCCCAATGCATTACACATCTTTGGAATAATAATAAGATATTAATAAACAACAATTTAAGTATTATTCATACAGCCCCGGAACGTTTGTTGTAATTCCAATAGGTAAAAGAATCAAGAAAGGAGATGGAAATGTGTCATCTCGTATTATTAATGCCATTTTTCGGACTCAGCCTGTTTTGGCTGCTTCCAATGAATTTGGCGTTGCCGCTGTATCTCGTGATTCTCATGATTTCGGGCGTGGTGTACTATGCGCTAATGCGTGCAATGCGTGAACCGATCAGAAATGGAAGCCGAGCCTTACTGTCACAGCCTGTTCAGGTTGTGGAAAAATCCGGCCGTTACTGGATAGTGGAGACACACGGTGAACTCTGGCAAGCCGTAAGCGATGAATATCTTGTCGTCGGGCAACAGGCGATTGTCGACCGTGTTGACGGAATGCAGTTACACCTTCGGACTCATTAATTAACTGGGAGTTTTACTTTTAAAGGAGGGATTGATGAAAAATAGAAAACCTGTTGTTGCTGGCATTATTGGTGGTTTAGCGCTGCTTGTAATTTATTTCGGCATCGTCTCGTTTGCGAACTCATTTGATCATGCGTTGACGGTATTTGGTAACCTGTGGTACTGGATTGCCCTGCTTACAATCGGGTTTGGCTTTCAGGTCGGACTGTACGTGTATGTTCGTCAAACGATTAAAAACGGAACCAAAGGCGCTACGGCGGAAGTCGCTACCGCCGGCGGGATTTCGACCGGCAGCATGATTGCCTGTTGCGCGCATCACGTCACGGATTTGTTACCGATTCTGGGCTTGGGAGCTGCGGCCATGTTCCTCACGCAATTTCAGACCTCTTTTATCTTGTTGGGTGTGTTTTCCAATCTGGTAGGAATTACGATGATGTTGCACATTATCGGGAAACATAATCTCGCCGGCGCAAGTCCGCTGCTCCAGAAACTCACCAGGATCAACACTAAAAATTTAAGGAATGGCGCGATTGTGGTGTCGGTGATTGCCGTTGCTATCTCTTTTGCGGTCACCTCGACGCATAGTGCCCCGATGCCAAAACAGTCTTCCCAAATGGCGCTTTCTGAGAAACCGGTTGATCTCCCGGCACTCAACAACAGCGAAAATTCGGTCTCCATCGACGCAAAACCGATCGACTTTACCTATAACAAACCGGTCACCATTGCGATGGCATTGAATACGCATCACGGATCTCTGGACTACGATTTGTCCAAAATTTCTGTGCTAGTATGTGATCAGGGAAAAACCTTTAAGCCGATTCGCTGGGAAGGCTCTGCGCCGGGTGGACACCATCGCCGTGGCGAGTTGGTTTTTCCTGAAATCGACCACAAGGTTTCGCATCTGAAATTGGTCGTGAAAGATATTTACAATGTCCCGGAACGGGTTTTCGACTGGAATATTAGTTAGCCTGAATGATTCATGAATTTGAAAAATATGACAAACATATATAGGGCTAACTTCCTAATTAATATAATTATACTACCGATTAGTTCGTTCATCCTTCGACAAGCTCAGGATGACGACTCAACGAGTCACTCTGAGCTTGTCGAAGAGTGATTAGCTCATGGCAACGTTGCAATATGGTATTCTTAAAATTGTATAAATCACAAATTCATGAATCATTCAGGTTAGTTCAGAATTAACGAGATATTTGAATAGACTATTTGAGATATTCCACGGAAGCTGTCCCGCCGGGGCGGGAGGAACTCAAGAGGAAAACGAGGGCAAATTTATTGGCTTTCTCTGCCCAACGGGATGCCCCTGGCACAACCAATAATATCAAGAGGTTAAGATGTTTTGTGTGCAATGGATAATTTCTGAAATCCTGGGAAAAAATCCCTTCACAGGGCATTATCACACGATCGATATGGCACGCTTCTACGCTAATATATCCGGTTACACAAGTTGAACCTCAGGAGCGTGAATTTCATTTTATGAGTTTTTCAACAGAGCAATCGTCATCTCGTGAAATGATGATTTTATTCCTTTTGCTCGTCAGTGTGACGATTTCCAGCTGTGCGGTGAAAGGATCGTCGTCCGGTAAACTTGATAAAACGCTCGCGAAACAGTTTTCTGTGGCGGTACTCGATCAAGCGCAGAAAGCGCCGGATTTTACACTTTCGTCTCTTAAAGGGGAGTCGATATCGCTATCTGATTATCGCGGGAAAATCGTGCTGTTAAACTTCTCCACCAGCTGGTGAACCTGGTGCCGGAAGGAGGCTCCTTCCCTGCAACAATTTCACGAACATTTTGCAAAGAATGATAAAATAAACCTGGTGGTTGTCGATCCCGGAGAACGGCGTGCGGCAGTACAGAAATTCGCGGATGATTTTGGCTGGTCTTTTGACGTTTTGATGGATCCACATCAAAGAGTGGCAAAGGAATACGGAGTACGCGGACATCCAATGACATTTATTATCAGCCCCAAAGGGAAACTGCTGGGAACGGTGATCGGTTTCAGAGACTGGAGCAGTCCTACAGCCTATGCGCTGGTAAATTCTCTTATGTCGAATGATTAATCCATCTGTGACATATTTAGGCGCGTTTATCGCTGGTCTGTTGTCTTTTTTCTCTCCGTGTATTTTGCCGCTTTTCCCATCCTATGCGACGTATATAAGCGGCGTCTCTACTTCAAACAAACTTCCTGCATTATCTGCTCCAAAGAAGAGATGGCTCGTTTTCGGTCACGCACTTCTTTTTGTCGCGGGCTTTTCGCTGATTTTTATCCTGCTTGGAGCGTCTGCGACCGGAATTGGGCGCTTGCTTCAGAGGTATCAACACGAAATGATTCTCGTAGTTGGAATTTTGTTCATCGTCCTGGGATTTTTTCTGACCGGAATGTTCCGTCCCTTATTTATGATGCGCGAGTACCGGCTGATTCGTCAGTCGGATCGAATCCCCAAATCGCTGTTGAGTTTCGTTGCAGGCGCCGGTTTCGGGATGGCGTGGACACCCTGTATTGGTCCGTATCTGGGCAGTATTCTGGCGTTGGCAGCCAGTGCCAATTCCGTCACGACAGGGATGTCGCTGCTTTCGATGTACAGCGCTGGACTCGCGATTCCGTTTTTGTTAAGTGCCGCGGGAATGGAATGGGTTTTTCGCAAGATTGGGCGCCATAAGAGAATATTGGATGTTGTCCAGCGCATCAGCGGTGTTATTCTTGTTGTTATTGGTGTCGCACTGGTCACCGGCATTTTCGAACAAGTCACGCAGTGGTTGATTCAGGTTTTTAATACCCAATAGTTCAATGGTAAGGAAAGTTACCCAATGAAAAGATATACAGGTTTGTACTTCTGGATTACGCTCTACACGTCAATGGCACTTTTAATCTCTGAAATTGCACTGACGCGTATTTTTTCGGTAATCTTGAACAGTCATTATGTGTTTGTTGTGATCTCGTTTGCTCTCCTCGGTTTGGGCCTTGGGAGTCTTGTTAACGGGATATGGTTTACCAGATACGCTGATCCACACCGATACCGGCGTGTGTTGTTTATCCTTGGAGCCATAAGTTTTCCCTTGAGCAGTATTCTGTTAGTCTGGCTGCCGGTCACGACAGGAGTGAATTTCGGGGATCCCGGCTTTTACCTGTATCTCCTGATTGCCACTGTGCCGTTTATCTTTGGCGGAATGAATTTATCGTGGATATTTCAGCAGTGGGCCGGACGTGCCTCGTTATTATATGCCGGCGATCTACTGGGCGCAGCGATTGGCGGAGTCGCATCCTGGCTATTTCTGGATACCGTCGGTGCATTGGGTGCAGCAATTGGCGCAGGATTGGTTGCGGCGACGGGTACATTGATATTTGCATTCCTGGAGGAAAAAGTGCGTTTCAGTTATGCAATTCCATTAGCGCTTACCGCGGTTTTATTCTTTGGGATTTTCTGGAACTGGTATCCCCGGGTGCCAATCGGTTCTGATGAAGACAAAGATCTATACCGGCTCGTTCAAAGCGGAATACAACCGAAGATACTGGAAAGCCGGTGGAGCGCTTTTGGCCGGACAGACCTGATTGAGATACCCGGTGATCAGCATAGACGCTTACTCTTCGTTGATGGAGCGGCAGGCACTCCGATGATCCATATTGATTCTACGATGGATAAGCGAGCGAGAATGGAAATGATGCACCAATGGAGTCTTCAGTTTTTTCCGTTTACGTTTCTCGCCCCGCACGAAAAGGATTCTGCCTATATCATCGGTCCCGGTGGCGGAAAAGATATTCTCATAGCCAAATCCACAGGAGTGAAGCAGATCACGGCAGTGGAGGTTAATCCGGAGATGGTTGATTTGGTTCGCAAGTATCGGGATTATAATGATGGTATATATACCGATTGGGATAATGTGGATGTGCATATCGGAGAGGGACGCCAGTTTTTGCGTTCAAATCCGGCAAGGTACGATATCATCAGTTTGGCTCTGCCGGTCACCAAAAGTCGCCGTAGTTATGAAGGCTACGCTTTAACCGAAGATTACCTGTTCACCAAAGAGGCGCTTGCAGAGTATCTGTCTCACTTAACCCCGGAAGGTCGGATTATGATTTTAGCACACGGTGATGCTGAAGTAATTCGGCTGGTGTCAACAGTACTGCAAACCTTGGAAGAACAGGGCGTGAGCAATCGGGAAGCAATGAAGCGGCTCTATACGATCAGCGACGGAATGATGGCGCTTCTGGTGATAAAAAAACAACCCTTTAGCAGAGAAGAGGCACAAAAACGGGTTCGGTTAATGCACAAGTTCCATCTGCACAAACCGATTGCGTATTTTCCCTATGCACAACAACATCGGATGTCCGCGACGCTCTCCAATGGGAAACGATTACCTGTGCCTATGTATCCGCAAGCCTTCATAGATGTAGAATCTGGGTTGTTTAAGGCGAATGTGGCTTTTACAGATTTTTCGCTCAATGTTTCACCGGTCACCGATAATAAACCGTTTTTCTATGATTTTTCCTTCAGATTACCCCGGACTTTGGTTGTGCTGGCATTTGTATTTGGTACTCTATTACTGTCGGTGTTGATCGTGCTAATGCGCAAAAATTCGCATTTATCTGCTATGCCTTCGAGTATTCAAGCGGGGAAATCCTTTCTTGCGTTCTCACTGCTCGGTATCGGATTTATGATGACTGAGGTGACGCTGTTTCAAAAATCGGTGCTTTATTTCCGGCATCCCACCCTGGCGCTCACTGTGTTGTTAACGGTGATATTGTTGGGAACCGGGATCGGGAGTTGGATCAGCCATCTTTGGAAAACCGAAAATATTCTGCGCCGGATCCAGCGAGCCGGTTGGGCTGTTGCGACCCTGTTATTCCTATTCTGGGCAACCAATTCGTTGTTGCAGAGTTGGTCCACATCTGCTGCACAACCCTTACTCGTGCTGTATCTTTTCCTGGCAGGAATAGCGCTTGGAGTGCCATTTCCGATGATGCTGCGATATCTGCACGCACAGAGCCGGGAAGATCTGGTGCCGTTTGCCTGGGGAATAAACGGAATTGCTTCAGTGACCGGTTCGGTCTTCAGCGTGATTTTCGCGAAATGGTTTGGCTGGTCGTTCGTATTGATCATCGCCGCAATTGTTTATATTGGTATGACGCTTATCGTGTTCAGGATAGAGAAAACTGAGCGGGAACAGTTGGAAGTTGCGGTAGATGACATGTTTTCATTCCGGGAGGAAGAAGTGCCTGCCAGACAAGCAATCTGATTGAGTGTACTTCAAAGATGAAAGAAACCATTCCATCGCTTCCGGCGTTGATCCCTGTTAGGGTCGACGCCGGTGGTATCTTCAAGTTGAGCGTAGACCGTAAACGACGCTAAGACCTGTTCCGATGAATCGGAAGCGGTCGTCCACGGAAGATCATTTAATGCACATTAGAATTTTCCCTCTGAGATTTTTCGACTCGTCACTTCGTTCCTCGTTCAAAATGACTTCCTGCGATGTCATCCTGAGCTTGTCGAAGGGTTCGACATCGTAGTTTGCCACTCAACAAACTCATTCTGTTCTCATCGCACCCGCATCAGAAACCGCCGGGTGAAAATACTGTCATCCAGACCGCTGTCTATCTCGAGTTGGCTCATTATGCTGGTAGTGGAATGGTTTTCCTGTACATCGGCCATCTGCATCTCTTTGGCGATCCAATAGCCGTTTTGTTGAACGATTTGCCTCTGTTCTAGCACCTTCCAGAGTTTCCCGGAGTCATCGTACATCTCGATCTTTTCAGGATAATAATTTTTCCTGAGCACCCAGGCTTTCAATCGGCTGTACGTTCTGTTACCATTATCAGGCGTCGGCTGTAGATCGAGAATATAATATTTGTCCGTTGTTTCCAGGATGGTGGGAGTGTATTTATTCGTGTAATTCTCGGTAGTCAGGTCTTCGTAGCTGAAATCAGTCCCGGCGAAACGTTGATTTTCCATATGTGAAGCAATCCGCCGAACTTTCCGGAAGGCGGGGAGATACAGATACTTGATGTCCTTCGGGAGGCTCAGGAAACTGATGCCTCGTTGATCCGCCGGCGCCAGAAACCGAACCAGCCGTTTTTCGCTGCCTTTTTGGTACATCTCCATTTTTCGCACCGATTGATTGCCGTTATTGTCGGTCAGCGTCATTGTTGCTATGGCGTGTAGATCTGACGGTGCGTTCAGGACGCTGTCAACCCGCTGCAGGATAGTGTTGGCGGCTGGTGCTTGGGCGTGAAGGTGGCTTGAGAGTAAGACAAATAACAAAAATAGGGGAGTGGCTTTTCTAATCATTCGATTTATTGCTCCATATATTTTTTGATTTAACCATTTTTGGATGGGAAGACACTCTTCGACAAGTCATTCGTCCCGGATTATGATGGCTCAGAGTGATTTCCGGGGCGTCATCTCTCACCAGAGACTCCTCCCCGAGCTGAGCCTGTCGAAGTATAAACGCCAATCGTCATTTCCCGGCGTTGATCCCTGTCCGGGTCGACGCCGGTGGTACCCTTCAGTTCAGAGCGTAAACCGTGAATGACGATAAAAGCGGTCATCTACGGAAGAGCGTTTATTACACATTAGAATTTTCTCACCGAGATTTTTCGACTCGTCACTTTGTTCCTCGCTCAAAATGACTCACTATTTTTATAATGGCGGGGCTAATCTTAATATTATTTCTAGCCCCGGGGTTTAGAGAGCCTTCACTCCTCCAGTCCCTTAAGGACTTTCTCTTTTCGTCTGAACACCAAAAACACCGCCGGCAGGACGGTCAATGTCAGGGTTGCCGCCGTAATCATCGTGAACGAGGTTAAGCCACCGAAGCGACGAATATGCTGTCCACCTGCGAGCAGCAACACTGCAAAACCGACGCCCACCGCGAAGGCGTTGATCATAATCGCCTTGCCGGTCGTTTTCATTGTTGTCCGGATGACTTCTGTCATCGAACCCGATTTCTCCAGCTCCCGCTCAAACCGGCTGGTGAAGTGGACGGCGTAATCGACGCCGAGTCCGATGGTCAGGCTGGCAATCATTGCGGTGAAGGAATCGAGTCCGATGTGCAGCAGCGCCATTACCCCGAAATTGAGTATAATGGTCAGCACCAGCGGAATAATGCCCAGCAATCCGATTTTGACTGACCGGAAAATAATCGAAAACAGGATGACGATGAGAACAAGCGCCAGCAGCACACTTTCAACCTGCGTTGGCGTCAGTTCTTCCTCCATCTGCTTCAGGATGGGAGGGAGTCCGGTATGCGTGGCGGCGAGCGTGACCGGTGGTTCATTCACGGTATCTGTGTTCGATTCCTGATTAAGCAGCCAGAACGCGCCGGTGACCTCCTTGCGAAAATCCGGATTTTGTGCTACCGAGTCCGGAATCATTGGAGTGAGTTTTTTCCAGAGATACTCGTTGCGGAGCGCTCCCCGGGTATCGTTCAGGATAGTCGCCAGTGATTTGGACAGGAAGTAGATATCATCTTTGGAAAGATGAAATACCGGTCTTTGAAGTGTTTGTTCGAGACGTTTTGCCGTGATATTTTCTGGCTCTGATGCATCCAGTGTTGAAACCGCCTCTGCGATTAACGATGCCTTTGAGCGGTTTTCAACAGGAACTACCGAGTTATCGCTCAGAAGATAGTCAGTGACATCCTGCTTTATCCGTTCCTGAAGAGCGCCGGAATTGGACTGGTAATTTTCAATAATCGATCGCACTCTGGCGGTATCTATCGAGGCACCGAATTCGCGCGCATTCGATAGAATTAACGCCACTGCCTGCACCTCAGGCGAATGAAAACGATCTGGGGATTGATCAAGAAACGCATTAACCTTGTCTACCGCATCCACCAAAATTCTGGTATCCATCGAAGCGATCTTTCCCTGGAGCAGGGCGTCGTGTTTGTTATTGGATACCAATTGCGGGAGCAGATCTTCGCCCTGGAGCAGAAACCATAAATTGGAAACGCCTTCTCTGGTTGCCGGAATCATATATTTCCCGGTCATTACGTAATTCATCTCCGCAATGACCCCGGCGATGCTCAGCGGCTGGTCGATTTTTCCCAGAGACTCAAGATAGTTCTCGGTCAGGAAAATCTGCCGTAGCACCTCCGGATCCTGTAGGTCACCCTGATACAGAATCTGTGCAGGAAGGGAGCCGCCGTACTCACTCCGGAGAATCATCTCCGCTTTGTACGGGTCACTGCCCTTCGCCAGGCAGAGCGACCAGTCGACATCTTTTTGTATGCGCGGAATGAGCAGTGCTGAGCCGATGAGCAGCACAAAACTTCCTGTGAGAATTTTTCCGGGATGTCCGAGAACAAATTGACTGAGTCCATCAAAAAATCCTGTCGAGACGCGTTTTTTATCTCTGGGAGAAACCATCGTTTTTTCAGGCGCGAACGACAGGACGACCGGAACAATAATCAGGGTGACTGCAAATGCAACCAGGATGGCAAGCGCAGTAGCGACTCCGAACTGCTTGATTACGTCGAAATTGGAGATCACCAGCGAGAGAAATCCGATGCTGGTGGTGAGCGACGTGATCAGGATCGGAACGCCGAGCTCGCCCATCGTCCCGATAACCGCTTGTTTGGGGAAGAGTCCGTCGTAGCGATGTTCGTAATATCCCTTCATCAGATGGATGCCGTCGGCGCTGCCCATTGCCAGGAGAATGACCGGCATTATACCGACCAGCAGATTCAGATCATAGCCCAGCAGCTGCACCACGCCCATCGCCCAGATAGTGCTGACGGTAACGTCGAAAAACGGAATTAATACTCCACCCGGACGCCGGAATCCCAGAAAGAGGATGAGCACCATCAGCACGATCATAATTGGTAGAAGGGTGGTGAGATTTTCGGTGATCAGGGTGGTCATCGAGTACATCAGCGACGGCATTCCGCCCGCGTAGGCTTTGACGGATTGATTGAGATTTGTCGTCTCTGCAATGGTTTGGTTACTCATTTGGGAGAGCCAGTTGGAGAACGCGTATTCATCCGTGCCGGGTTTCAGACGGATGATAAGATTTGCCGATTTTTGGTCGTTGGAAAGCAGCACATCGCGATACCGCTTTTTGGTCAAGGCATATTTGAGGAGTTTGGCGGTTTGTCCCTCCGTCAACGATGCATTTTTCGGAAGCAGTTTATCGACTTCCAATCCGTATTCGGTTGACTTGAAATCCACCACGTTGGTCAATGAGGTGACGAAAGAGACATCGTCGGACGCTTTGATTTTTTGGGTGAGCCGGTCTAACAGTTGCATCACCCGGCTGTCAATACCGCGTTCGGTTCTGACAATAAGAAAACTGGTAGATTTACCGCCAAACTCCTCGCCAACGTGATCGTAACTTGTGACCAGATCGCTGCCCTTTTCGAGGTAGGTTGCAAAGTCAGCATTCAGTTTCAGTTTGGAGATGTGATAGCCAAAAAAGACAGTGCTTACCAGCGTCAGTGCCAAAACTATCCAGCGATACCGGATGAGTACTTCCGCCAGTTGTTTCATCAGTTGGTTGCCGGTTTTCATAGCAAGATCGACTCGTATTTTTAAGATAATGCGCGATTAAAGCCCTGAATTTGCAGGGCTTTAAGCGCTAATATCCTCGTGGTTTAGTTCTGCGAATACTCCGGCTGAATATTCACCTTTTGCAGTCTGCGTGAATTAGTGACGACGTTGATAGAACTGAACGCCATCGCGATTTCCGCCAGCACCGGATGCATCACGCCGATTATTGCCAGCGGCACCATCACCACATTATAAAAGAACGCCCAGAAGAGATTCTGTCTAATCTTCTTGAAGGTGGCGTGGCTGAGTTTCACTGCCTTGACCACCGCGCTGAGTTCTCCCTGCACCAGCACGATATCACCGGATTCGATGGCGACGTCTGTACCGGTTCCGATGGCGATGCCGACCTGCGCCTGCGTCAACGCCGGCGCATCGTTGATGCCGTCGCCAACCATCGCCACAACCTCGCCCTTCTCCTGAAGCCGTTTGACTTCGTTGGCTTTGTCGTCGGGAAGCACGTTCGCCAGCACCCGGTCAATGCCGACTTCACTGGCAATCGCCTTTGCGGTACGCTCGTTGTCGCCCGTGATCATTACAGGAGAGAGCCCGAGTTTTTTCAGCGCTGAGATTGCATTCAGGCTGTCCTGCTTTACCTTGTCTGCCACCGCTATCGTTCCGACGATTTTGGAGTCTACCGCCAACAGCATCGCGGTTTTTGCCTGACTCTCGAGCACGGATTTCTTTTCCAGCAAGTCATCACCCAATTCGATGCCATTTTCCTGCATTAGTTTTTCCGTACCGATCAAAACCTGTTTCTTGTCCAGGATGCCCTTCACACCGCGACCGGTCACTGCTTCAAACGATTCCGGTGTATCGAGTTGACCGTTCATTGTTTTGGCGTATTCAACAATCGCCTGTCCCAGCGGATGTTCGGAGCCGCTTTCGAGGCTGGCTGCCAGATGGACAATCTGTTTTTCGTCGTATCCGTTGAAGGTCTGTACATCGGTGACACCGGGTTTGCCTTCGGTAATAGTGCCGGTTTTATCCAGGACGATAGTCGTCACGTCTTTCATCGTCTGGATAGCAGCGCCCTTGCGGATGAGCACGCCGTTTTCAGCGCCTTTACCGGAGCCGACCATCAGCGCGGTTGGTGTTGCCAGTCCGAGTGCACAGGGGCAGGCGATGACCAGCACGGCTACTGTGGCAAACAACGCCAGCGCCACAGCGCTCATCCCGGGATTCACCCACGGAATAAATGTGGACGCCCAGGTAGCGATTCCGTGCCAAAATCCGGGGAAGATCAGCCAGGCACCAAGCGTGAGCAATGCAATCAAAATAACGATTGGCACGAAAACGCCAGTGATCCGGTCGGCAAATTCCTGGATCGGTACCTTGGAGCCTTGTGCTTCTTCGACCATTTTGATAACCTGGCTCAGAAAGGTTTCCTTACCGATCTTGGTGGCGCGGACTTTCATCACACCGTTCTTGTTAATAGTTGCGCCAATGACTTCGTCGCCAGCACTTTTTTCCACCGGCATAGACTCACCGGTTGCCAGGGATTCGTCAACGCTGCTCTCGCCACTTACCACGACACCGTCCGTCGGGATTTTTTCACCCGGGCGCACAATCATTACATCGTCTTTTTGCAGTTGCCGGATCGGAATTTTTACTTCCTCGCCATCTCGCTCGATCGTTGCTTCTTTGGCTTCAAGGGTGAGCAGCTTTTTAATCGCCTGGGATGCGCGTCCTTTGGCTTTGGTTTCGATATATCGTCCGGTCAGATGAAACGCCATAATCATCGTGCCGACCCCGGCGAAGTTCTGGAATGCCGGTCCGAGTCCCAACTCGTGCAGCAGGGAAACCGGCCCGGTAGCCAACGATGCCAGCGTTCCCATCGCGATCAAAACATCCATATTCGGCGCCAGGTGTGTTCCGGACTTCCAGGCGCTCCGGATGGTTTCGAATCCCGGCGAGAAAATCACGATCGACGCGAAAACGATCATCCCGATGTCGTAGGCCACTTTTCCCAGAAAGAAATAGCCAAAGAACATCTCCGGAAGCATCCAGAGAATTACCGGAATCGTGAATGCCCACGCCCACCACATCTTGCTGCGGGCGCTGTCGATTTTTTGCTGATCCCGGTCGACTTCATCCTGAACCACGTCCGGATCTTCGTCGGATTCCGCATCCTGAACTACTTCGTATCCTACGCTATCCACGGCACGAACGAAATCGTCGAAAGTCACTGCTGACGCATCATATTTGACCTGGGCGGTTTCGGTCGCGAGATTCACCGTTGCCTCTGAAACGCCTTCGATGCCGTTGAGCGCGTTCTCCACCGAGGAGACGCAACTTGCACAGTGCATTCCATCAATCTTCAGAGTTTTGGTGGCGGATTTGTCCCGCACTCCGTACCCGACATTTTCGACCGCCTTTTGAAAATCGTCGAAGCCGACCTGGTCAGGATCGAACTCCACGGCGGCGGTTTCGGTCGCCAGATTGACCGTCGCCACCTTAACGCCCGGAATTTTCCCGAGCGCACCTTCCACCGAGGAGACGCAACTTGCACAGTGCATTCCCTCGACTTCCAGGGTTTCTTTTTTATCACTCATTTTTTCCTCCATTTGTTAGAAATAAGGCAAAATCGTTTCTGTAAACATTTGTAGAGACAAGTTCCATATAATCAGTTGTTTTCATCTGTGTAAATCCGTTGTTTCTGTGTTCATCAGCGTGCAATGTCTTACCCGTGTTTCCGAAATTTCGAGATCACCGTCATCACCTCATCCATCTTCTCCTGCTGCTGGATCGTGTCGCTGCTGGTGATCGCCTCGGTGACACAGGTATTGAGGTGCTGTTCCATCAGCTGATCTTCTACCGATTTGAGTGCGGAGACGATGGACGCGGTTTGTGTGAGCACATCAATACAGTATCGATCGTTCTCGACCATCCGTTGGATTCCGCGCACCTGTCCCTCGATCCGTCGGAGCCGGGTGAGGAGTTGTTGCTTTTTCTGTGAAGTCATCGTTCATACCTTTCTCACATTCTCAATGTCACTTTCTAAATATGCAAATGGCATACCGGGGTATGGTATAAGATAAGTGAAGACGAAGGGGGAGAATGTGAGTAAAATTAATATAAGTAGTTGATTTAACTTGGAATAGATAGATTTAATTAAACGTAAAATAAATTTTATGAGTTTGAAAAGGGAATCACTGGACGGATAAGGTTTGAAGAAAATTCTACAGTAACATTTCGGTGAATGAAGAATTTTCTACTCCGCTTATCATCGTACAAGTCAATTTCTAAAAGGGAAATAAACTATATCGGGGCAGAGACTTCGGGTTATCCGTAAGTCCAAAACCTATGCCTTCTCATATGACAGGAAATAAATACGATTATCGTGTACACTTATTGGTTATCCATAAAATATTGGCGTAAGGGCGCTTTTCATTGGGTTCCCGAGACAAGGCGCCGGCTCCGGAACTATCGACAATGTCCGCAACAATCCCAGATGAAATAAATTGCGTGCTTACAAATGCTCACTGAAAGCACTTTATAAGTGCACATTTTCAATGTTCAAAGTTTTGAATAATAGATAGTTGCAGTTTCAAACAACTACGGATGGTTGATAACCGAATTGTGTAATCATCTGTAGAATATCCTGGGCAGACCACGCCCGGGAATCAAAAGAGACCGAGACGGATGAGTTATTTGGAACACACTCGACGTTTTCGATCCACGGTTGATCGGAGAACAGCGATCGGACTCGCTGTCTAATTGTTGGGCACGCAGTTTCCGGTATGGAGAACGTTACAGTATCAGTTGTTTCAATACGATGATATCCCAACCGCTCGAGTTGGCGATCAAGTTGCTGCCAGCTGAGTTGCTGCAGGTCATACTCGATGAAAACAGCGTGGATCGGATAGTGCGCCGATGCTTTTATAATTCCCCGCACTTTTTGTAGTGAGTTATTGATTCGGAGTTCACAGCTGCTGCCGGTCATTCCCTCGATTTGTAGTGATTTCTTTTTTATAGCCATCAATCCGTCTTTCCCAACTTCGTTCTTCAGTTTCAATACTCTATCATTCAAAACCTGTACCAATTGGATCCAACTCCTGTATTCTATTATAGCTAAAGAGTTTTGGTATTATGCATTCCGGATCCCTGAGAAAAATTGGAGAGTATTCTGCGATTTTCTTTGAAATAGTGTGGAATAATATCCATTGAATGATGGTTGGTTGTTATGGCGTTAATGTATTCAATAACCGGAAAAATAATGACTTCCGACAAATGGCGCTGGCGAAATAATTCGATGGCATCGTTCTTGTCTCGTTACCACTGAAAGTTAAAATGAGGCAATAAAACATCATTACACAATACTAGAGGTGAACCAATGGACAAATCGTGTCACGTTGAACCAAAGGAAACCACTGTGGATTTTACTCAACTAAATTCTGATTACACCGCATATTTCGGCGTACAGGGTATGGGGTGTCCCAATTGTGTGACCCGGGTGAAGAACGGTTTGCTGGAATTGGAAGGCGTACATATAGCGGCAGTGTATCTTCACGAAAACGTTGCCGGCGTGGTATATGATCCTCATACGAACTCCACAGAAGAGTTGGAGGAAGCTATTTTTAACGCCGGAAATGACGGGCGACACTTATATCAATCTCAGTTATTGCGCGTTATCGAATCTCCGACAATTCTCAATGATTAGGGAAACGGTTCAATGAACTGGGGAATAGTCACCAGAGTTGTAGAATAATGTCTAAAAGCGATGAATATACCTTCAATTTAATTTCTGATTAAGGTTTTATTTATCAGCAAGTTAGTACATTTTCTGGACTCTCTGGCATTGCCCTTGCATTTATACCAAACGACAGGATTTAAAGGAGACAAAAAATGGAATGGGTCGCGGAAAACTGGATTTTACTCATACTGTTAGGCGGGTGCCTGGGGATGCATTTCTTCATGCATGGACACGGACACAGTCATGGGAATCACGAGCATCAACACACTCATGATTCCGAACAAACGCGGAAAAATGGTGTTGACAACCCGGCGCCCGAACCCATTCCGGTTGAAAACAATATTGAGCAACGGATCACATAACCAGTGATGAACAAAAATCAATCTGCTAAAGTGAAAAATGAATTGGTTTTGTTTTTAAGGGAGTCGTAATGGAACCTTGGGTAGTCGCATTTATCCTCACTTTTGTTGGACTATTTCTCTCTGCGTATCTCATCTGGTATTATTTTCTCACTCCTCGAAAACCAGTACAGACAACAGTGAGCAGGGATGGCATACAGCGAATTCATATTGAAGTCCACAACGGATATCACCCGAGCACAATCAGGGCACAGGCTGGTCGTCGGCTCACTTTGCGTTTTTATCGCATCGAGAATTCGCCTTGCAGTGAAGAAGTGGTTTTACCAGACTTTGGTATCCGCCAACATTTAAATGCCTTTGAAACTACAGCGGTTGATCTCGTGCCATTTCAACCTGGTGAATACTCTTTCACCTGTGGCGATCATATTCAAAAAGGAACCCTGATCGTACAGTGATCACATAGTGTAATCCGTTAATTATATGTCAGGAACACGTATGAAAAATAGAACAGATCATACATTACGAGGTCAGTTGAACAGCTGGATCGCGACAAGATTCATAGAGGACATTTACAACAGAAAAAAACTGAACAAACTCCCAACATTTCTTGCACCGTCTTGTAAGTTTTGTCATGAGCAGACTGTCGTTGGAGATTCCCTTGCAGAGCTACATGCCCACTTTGCTTATACTGCCGTAAATCATCAGGCAATATTTGATCCCGTAGAGTATCAGATCGAAGAGTTGATAACTCACAACGACATGGTGAGTGTTAAATTGAGACGAAAGGGAAAACCGAGATTAAATAAGGCGGTAAAACCGGAACTGACCCGGTGGGAGATGTTTCAACTGAATGAAGGAAAAATCATTCAGCGATGGATTGCGAATGCATAGTAAAAAACAAGAAGAATAAAGGAGATAAGTGATGAAAAAAGATCCTGTCTGTGGAATGGACGTCGATCCAAAGAAAGCAGCAGCCCAGGCTGAATATAATGGTAAAACTTACTATTTTTGTGGCGCCGGCTGCAAAAAAGCGTTTGAGAAAGAACCCGAAAAGTACGCCTAAATCCATATAAGTCAACACACAGGCGGACAATCTATACCGCCTGTGTGTTGATAATGGAGTTAAATATAATATGTCTGCTTCCTCATCTCTAATATATGAAGATCCGGTCTGCAAAATGTCAGTTGACAGGCTTCGGTCATATTATACCAGTTATTATAAGGGGAAAGCGTATTATTTTTGTTGTTCTTCCTGTAAGGCAAATTTTGAAAAGCACCCGGAACAATATATTCATCACAAGAAGGACGAAAACAAAACAAAGAATGCGCTCTCAGATTAATCAGCTACGTTATGGGATGGCAATGGTATGAATCAGTATGATTACGGCTGGTGGGCGAGCGTACTGTTTAATGTTCTGCTTTTCGGTGGATTTGTGTTCAGTTTTTTGCGCCCGCAAAAACAGGTAGAATGGCGCACACTTGGGGTATTTTTCGGTTTTATTGTCGCACTGTTTACCGAGATGTACGGATTTCCACTGACCATTTATATTCTGACCTCAATATTTCAGGTTAAGTTACCGGTAGCAGATCCGTTCTCACATATCAATGGGCATCTGATCGGAACAATGTTCGGATTACCTTTATGGGGAAAATTGCTTATTTGCCAGATAGGTGGCGCCTTGATGTTATTCGGACTCATCATTATGGGCAGAGGGTGGAAACTCATTCACGCCGAGAATGGAACGCTGGTCACCACCGGAATTTACAGAAAGATGCGGCATCCGCAATATCTTGGTATGTTTATTTTCAGTTTTGGTTTGCTCATCCAGTGGACGACCCTGTTGGGATTGCTGATGTTCCCCATTTTGATGTCCGCTTATTACCGTTTGGCTTTGAAAGAAGAGCAAGTCGTGGCTGCAGAGTTCGGGTATGAATATTACGAATATGCCTCACACGTTCCGCGTTTCCTTCCCTGGGGAAAAATACCTGCTGAGCCATTCGATGAATACCCGGTCGCTCCACTGTTGTTACCTTCACACTTTGGGCGCGATGTGAATCCGGAAAATTCAGAGGAGTTTTAAAAATTTTGGAAGATAGCGAGTTAATATGAGCAGTTTCTGGCAATGGTGGCAGCACTTACCATCTAAAATTGATCCGGTGATTTTCAGTCTGGGGCACTTTCAGGTGCGCTGGTACGGAGTAATGTATATCATTGCTTTCGTAGTGGTATACCTCCTTATCAAATACCGGGTGAAATCCGAATCAGCAGAATACGATATGGTGACCATTGAACGATTTTTTTCCTGGGCGATTGCAGGCGTATTAATCGGCGGACGTCTGGGGTACGTGTTCTTCTATAATGCCGGATATTATTTGATGCATCCGCTGGAAATTGTTCTTCCATTCTCTGCAGGAAGCCACGGCATTGAGTTCACTGGATATAGTGGTATGTCCTACCACGGCGGTATGTTAGGTGTCGCGGTGGCATTCGTTCTGTTCGCAAGGAAGTACCGGGTCAATTTTTTCAGATTTACCGATCTGATCGTCCCGGCGATTCCGTTGGGCTTTATGTTCGGGCGGTTCGGCTGTTTTATCAACGGAATGCTGTACGGAAGACCAACGCAAGTTGCGTGGGGGATGTATTTCCCTATGGGTTCCGCCGGGTTGTTACGGCACCCTTCCCAGTTGTACGAAGTATTCTTCGAAGGACTTGTGCTCTTTTTTATTCTCTGGGCAATCAGAAAGAAACGTTTTGCACAGAATGCAATGGCGGCGTATTACCTGATTGGATATGGAGTGTTTCGGTTCGGTATCGAATTCTTCCGACAGCCAGACGTCCAACTGGGAACGGTTGTCTCCATTTTTACTATGGGACAAATTTTGAGTTTTGGAATGATTGTGTTCGGGTTCACGATATTATTTCTGAAGAGAAAATATAGTTTAAGGCTAGTCACAAAGACATCATAGGGACGTGATTAAAAACCCGATATTTTTCAAGATTATGGAAAAGGGGGATTCAAGAAGTATTAATTGAGTAAAGATGTTGTGAAACATCCCGTGATCTGCTCTTATTTACTGCGGGGTAAAACATCTCTGCAGGCGTTATTATCGATTGGTTCTATCCTGCAACGCATAGAACGAGACAATCCAAGACTCAAGATAACTATACTCCAGTACCGGTTTTCGATTGCGTTCCGCTCAAAAGAAAGCGGGAGAAAATATGAGTGATATAAGCCATCACAACTCGAACGAGGAAAATCCGGAACGCAGAAAAATCCTCAACATCTTGTTTGGTTCGACTATTGGTTTATGGGCGCTTTCTATGCTTTACCCGGTGTACAAATATCTCATCCCACCACACGTTGCCGAAGCATTGCCTGCAGCGGTAAAGGCGGGTAAGGTTGATGATTTAAAACCGGACTCCGGAAGGATTATTAAATTCGGATCGAAGCCTGTGATACTGCTCCGGACACCTAAACCCGCGGTGGAGATTCGGGCGTTTTCAGCAATTTGTACGCACTTGGGCTGTATTGTTCAGTATCGCGCAGATTTGGATCATATCTGGTGCGCTTGCCACAATGGCCATTATGATCTTCACGGAATCAACATCAAGGGACCGCCCCCGCGACCGTTACCAAAATATGGAGTGGCATTAAAGAATGGCACAATATTCGTTACCAGACAGGTTGCCTGAATTGCAGGACTATCGAGGTGGAAAATAAATGGTTTGTTTTTTCTCGGGTATTGAATCGTCTTGTTCTCTCAACAGAAGGAACTCATTAACTATTTGAATAAAAGAATGTTAAAAACTGGTATACAGCGTTTAAAATTGATAATTTCCCTGAGTATAATATTTACATTATTCTTGGGGAGTCCAGATTATTTGCTGGTTGCGCAGCAAGAAGCGCCCGCCTTTATCAACACTGCCAGCACACAGGATGTGGTGCTTGCCGTTGCCGGAATGACTTGAAACCCGCACTGCGTTGAACGAGTGCGGGGCGCACTCGAGGACTTGCCGGGTATTGAACAGATGCAAATCGAATTTGAGCGGCGGGAAGTGGCGATCCGGTATGATCCGGGTGTAACCAATGTGAGCCGATTCATCGATGCAATTGATGCCACCGGTGGATATGTCGGAGCACTTCGATATGGGCCAATCCCGACTGGGATTCCATTTGACAGGCTGCTGGCCTTGCCTGAAGATTCGCTGGCAATTTCTGATACGAGTATTGCGCATTCGGCTTTCACTATACTGGATTCGTCCCAGTTCAAACTGAATCTCGAAGTACTCCAACAAATTAAGCCGCGTCCAGCTCTCGACATCACTGAGGAAAATTATACTGTAATTTATGCGTCCTTATGGACTACAAGACCAAAGATCATTCCATATGACTGGAAAGAAAATGCTCTCCTCCAGATTACAGGTGATACCCAATTTCTAACTCCCATTCAGTGGATTCCGCTAGGAAAACATATCGAGGATGACGGATCAGGCTCAGAAATCGGGATGTTGCTGTTCCCAACGGTGAAATCACCGGAAGTATTGCAGAATTCAGTTTTGCTCCTGGGGCAAATCGCTCTCACCCAAAACAACAAAGTATATCTATTTCAAAATTAACCCTTGAGACTCTGTGTTGATTATTCTACAATAGACTCGAAGGTTGTGTTGAATATTCTACAAAACGCCGACGAAACTGTTCTAATTCTTACTGGTACACCGTTTGATTGGTACGATGTGGTAGGGTATATCTTAACGGACTCTGCAAAGACAAAACCATGAAAAAATGCAGGAGTATAACATGCGAGAAATCAAAGCGATCATCCGGTGTGACAAGGTGCAAGCGGTGTTAGATGCATTGGAGAAGGAAGGAGTGCAGGCGTTTTCGGTTCATCATATTATGGGCGTCGGCAGTCACCTGATTGACCCGGAAAATGCCGAGTTTTCTATGGAATGCGTCGACCGGTTTACCAAGATGGCTAAACTGGAGTTTATCTGCCGGGAAAAGAGCGTCGAAAAATATCTGCATCTGATCCGGCATAACGCGTTTACCAGTAAACCCGGTGACGGCTATGTTTACGTGACCCCGGTGGAGAGTATGATGCAAATCCGTTCGGGCGAATCCGGGCAAAAGGGTTTACGAGATTTACGCGAGGTGTTAGAGCGTGAATAAACGGTGTTTTTCCAGGAGCGACAACCGCTCAGCCCATGATTAATTCCACGATTCCGGACAAGTGGTGGGAAGACTGGGTTTTCTGGCTGGTCGTGATCCTGATTATTGGCATCAGTTTTTTGCACTATAACACGGTGCTTTCTCACGGTGTCATTCACGATATTTACCGCAGGCTCTATTATATTCCGATTATTATTGCCGCATTCCGATATGAGTGGATTGGCGGAGTGTCCTCAGCAATTTTTATTACTCTGATTTATCTCCCACATCTCTTACAGCAATGGAGTTTGAGTCCTGCCCAGGGATGGAATAAACTGTTCGAGGTTATCCTGTTTAATGGAGTTGGTATCTTGACCGGTGTGCTGGTTACGCGGCAGGCAGAGGAGCGCCGGCGATATCAGAACACCGCTAAAAAGCTGGACAAGTCCCTGAAGGAATTACAAGTGCAATCCAAGCGGCTGATCGAGACCGAGGAGAATTTACGGATCGCCGATCGCTTGGCAGTATTAGGCGAATTGACCGCATCACTGGCGCACGAAGTGCGGAATCCACTGGGCTCGATCGGCGGCGCGGCGCGACTGTTGGCGCAGGATAAACTCAAACCTGACGAGAAGCAGGAAGTCTCTGAAATCCTGCAAAAAGAGGTCGACCGGCTTAACCAGGTGGTGGAATCCTATCTGGGCGCTGCCCGGAACGATGCCCGCAGTACACACACTTTTCAATTAAACGAGGTGGTGGATTCGATCCAAAAACTGCTGGCAGAGAAGACGCGTAAGAAGGGAATCGCATTTTCCATCCGGTTGCCTTCCGGACCAATCACCCTTACGATGGACCTGAATCAACTTTATCAAATATTACTGAACATTTTACTCAATGCCGTCGATGCGATGCCCGACGGCGGCACTATTACACTCACTGCACAGATTGAAGGCAACGATTTGCATCTCGAGGTGCACGATGAAGGCGTCGGGATGTCTCCGGAAGTTTTGGAGCGGGTTTGGGATACTTTTTACACCACCAAACAAAACGGCACTGGACTCGGCTTGCCGATTGTCCGGCGAATGGTGGACGAAAACGACGGCGCCATCGAAATATCAAGTGAGCAAAATAACGGTACCACTGTAGAAATTACGCTACCGACGGGATAAAGATATATGACAAACAAGAATTCAACTCCGAAGGTTCTGGTCATCGACGACGATGTCAGTCTTGGGCGGGTTATCTACTTTGAATTGCAGCAGCGAGGCTATGAAGTGGAAACAGCCAAATCCGGAGACGAGGGCTTGCAACTGTTTCACGAGCAACACTTCGATGCCATCCTGACCGATCTCCGGATGGAGGGTATGTCAGGAATGGACGTCCTGAACGCAATTATCCAGGAAGAGCCGGATGCGGTGGTGATTATTATGACTGCGTACGGGACGATGGACGACGCAATGAAAGCCGTTCGATTGGGCGCTGCAGATTACATCACCAAACCGTTCGCCACGGATCAACTGGCGTTCGTCATCGAGAAAGCGCTCCGCGTTAAAGATCTGGAGCAATCCACCGTGAATTTGCGTCAGCAGGTGCTGGAGCAGTCCCGGTTCGAAAATATGGTGGGTGAAAGCGAACCGATGAAAGCAGTCTACAAAACCGCCGAAAAGGTGGCGATGAGCAACGCGCCGGTTTTAATCCTTGGAGAAACCGGCACCGGCAAGGAAGAGCTAGCTAAAGCAATTCACTTTAACAGTGCCAGGAGCGCTACGCCGTTTATTCCGGTCAATTGCGGTTCCATTCCAGAGAAGTTGATGGAGAGCGAGTTATTCGGACACGAAAAGGGCGCATTTACAGGGGCGGACCGACGCCATATTGGCAGTTTTGAACAGGCGGACGGCGGCACCATCTTCCTGGATGAGATCGCAGAATTGCCGCTGAATGTCCAGGTAAAATTATTACGAGTCTTGCAGGAACACGAGATTATGCGAGTGGGCGGCGAAGAGCAGATCGAATTAAATATCCGGGTCATTGCCGCTACCAACCAGGATATTACTCAACTGGTTGAAGACGGCATTTTCCGCGAAGATTTGTATTACCGGCTAAATGTTGTCAGCATCACGATGCCGCCGTTGCGCGGACGTGACGGCGATATTGAATTGCTGGCGGAGCATTTTCTCAACGAGTTTGACCCGTCAAAGCGACTTCGCATCTCGGATGAAGTCTACAAGTTATTCCGGAAATATAATTTTCCGGGCAACGTCAGAGAACTCCGGAACGCCATTCAGCGGGCGGTGGTAATGTCCGACGGTGAGGAAATTACCGTGGATGATCTTCCGGCGCAGATGCGTGGGAAGAAGGATTCGGATACGTCGCATTTCAATCTTAGCGAAATGACACTGGAAGAGATCGAGCGGAAAGCGATCATCCAGGCGCTTGAGCGAACCAACGGCAATCAAACACAAGCGGCGAAACGGTTGGGTATTCCACGCCACGTACTAATTTACCGGCTGAAGAAATTTAACATTGAGACGTGATCCGCCACGGCGGAGTGTTGCAGTGTTTGGGTGTTACAGTGTTATAGTATGCAATTTCTTCATCTAAATCTTGATCTTACTCTACCGCTTTAAGTCCCGGCATCAGCCGGGGTTAAAGCGGGCAGATACTCATTGTCTATGAGGTACTCGCCGGCTTAAACTCAGCAAAAAACGCTGATCTTGAAGCCGAATACTCTTCAACATTCACCGGATAAATCCAGGGGGTAATGATTGCGCTTTCACGCCAAAAGGCAGAGTCATTTCGACCGAGTCTCCCGACTGGCCGGGGGATGAGTGGAGAAATCCCGTCGGTCGAAAGTGCGGAACGAATGGTATCCGCGACTCTTTGCCCCTGACTTCAACTTCCACCGGGGATTTTGTTTCACGGCATCCCCGGCTACCCGAATGAATTTCCGTCCCCAAATAACGGAGACTCTCGAACAATTCCCCGGGATAAATCTCGGGGCTAATTTTAAGAACTCCTAAAGTCCATCGTTCTTCTTTCATCTTTCCAGCACTTTCATCTTTAATCTTTGGGGCTTTCAAACTGTAGACTAATCTCAACTTCGTAAACCCACATTGTAGAAAATTCTACAACACGCCGGCGGCATCTCTGGGAAAAAGATAGTAAATACACGGGTTTCAGGATATTTCACCTCTCTGGAATATCAGTTGCATATCTACTGGGCAAATGGAATAACACAAACCAAACGAAGGAGCAAATCGAATGAGAGCAGGAAAAATTTTACTGGTCACGGTCGCATTATTGGGATTCAGCGTTAGTGTCTCGGCGCAGGGAATGCACGGAAGGCAGAACCAGATGAATAACCAGAACAGTCCCAAAGGTATGATGGGCGGATCCGGTGGTATGATGGGAATGATGAGCCAAATGCACGGCGGCCAAGGCATGATGAGTGGCATGATGGGCGGAGGTCAGGGTATGATGGACCAGCAAATTCCGTCGGTGAAAACGATTCTTGTCCAGGCAAATTTGCTAAACCTGACTGATGACCAGGTGACAGTTTTGCAGAAACAGGCTGTGGATTTGAAAAAACAGGTTATCCAACTGCGCGCGGACGCCCAGATTGCGCGAATTGATTTGGGACAAACTCTCAAAGCGTCTGCACCAAACCAAAAAGATGCCGAGAAAGCACTGGAGAATCGGAATGAAAAACAGCTGGATATCCAGAAGGCGCAACTGGACAGTTATTTCAAGGGACTCAAAGTTCTGACTGCCGAACAGCAGAAGCAGGTTACTGCATTCGGGAACGGATGTATGATGATGCAGGGAATGAACAGAGCAACCGGTCAGAACAGTTCGAACATGAATGGTATGATGCAACAACAACCGGATGATAACAACTAGGTCGTGCATAATATTTTTACATCTTTGACAAGCTCACCCTTCGACAAGCTCAGGGTGACTCTGATAACCTAAACCGGGAGCATTAATTCAACCCCCCTTCAAAGAGTCGAGCCGGAACCCGATTATCCAGGGTTCCGACTCGTTCTTTGGAGTTTGTCCTGAAGATATTTCCTCCAGACCAAAACACTGACAGCAATTTTTCAAAATATGAAACAGTTCCGGAGAGAAATGAACAATATTCTACAATCTTTTCAGTTCATCCAAAGGCGGACAATGCACAGGTTATTGATAAATAGCGGATTCTAACGGTTCCATAACAAACTGGCATTCCGGTTGCGTGATGAGTCGGTGACAACCTTTATAGCACAATGCTGAAACGAGAGAAGGAATAAGCAATGTACCAATTCGGTTATAACATCCTGCAGTTAGTGATGGTGATTACTGCCTTTGCCTTGTTTGGGAACATCTGGGGATTTCAAAAACGACGTTCCGATTTTCTGGTCAGTGGTCGCCGGGCTGTGCAACTCAGTTTCTGGCTCCTCACCGGTACAGTTGCGCTGATGCTGTACGCGCTTCTGACCCACGATTTTCATGTGGAATATGTCGCCAGTTATTCTAATAGATCGCTTAACACTTTTTACACGATTACCGCACTCTGGGCAGGACAAAAAGGCTCGCTGCTGTTCTGGACGTGGATTTTGTCCGGATTCAGTGCGCTGGTCATCCGGCAGAACCGGAATAAAAATCAACAGTTAGTCCCGTATGCCCTGGCAACATTGATGGGCATCCAACTCTTTTTTGCGGTACTGATGGTTTTCGCAACCAACCCGTTTGAAACACTCGCCTTTATGCCACAAGATGGCCAGGGCTTGAATCCACTGCTACAGAACTCGGGGATGGTCATGCATCCGCCAACCCTGTATCTGGGATACATCGCGTTCTCAGTGCCTTTTGCATTTGCCATTGCGGCGTTGCTTACCAGGAAGCTCGATTCCCAGTGGATTACCACCACGCGGAAATGGACGATCGCGGCGTGGTTTTTCCTGGCGCTTGGAAATCTGTTCGGAATGAAATGGGCGTACGTCGAACTCGGATGGGGCGGATTCTGGGCTTGGGATCCCGTGGAAAATGCTTCGTTCTTACCGTGGCTGACCGGGACCGCGTTTCTCCATTCTGTCATGATTCAGGAGCGCAGAGGAATGCTTAAAATCTGGAATATGAGCCTGATTACAATCACATTCCTTTTAACCATATTGGGTACTTTTATCACACGAAGCGGACTGATCTCTTCTGTTCACTCGTTCGGAAACACCGGGGTGGGTATCTATTTTCTGATCTTCCTCATTACCAGTACCGCTTTCACCGCGTGGCTGATTATCACCAGAATACCGGATCTGAAATCTGACCACGAACTCAATTCACTTTTATCCCGGGAGAGCAGTTTCCTCCTGAACAATTTATTGCTCCTGGGCGCTGCTTTTGCCGTGTTGTGGGGTACGCTGTTCCCGATGATATCCGAAGCCGTTACAGGAGACAAAATTACGGTAGGTGCTCCGTTCTTCAATCAGGTGGGCACGCCGATATTCCTCGCTTTACTGCTCCTGACAGGAATTTGTCCGCTGATCGCGTGGCGAAAAGCCTCAGGAAAGAACTTTCGTCATAATTTTCTTTGGCCGATGCTGGTGAGTCTGGCAAGCGGGGGCATTTTTTGGATTATCGGGATTCGCAGTGTCTACATATTGATGTCATTTACTTTCTCCATCTTTGTGCTCTATACCATCGGGATGGAATTCTGGAAAGGCATCCGGGCGAAAATGCGCACCGCCCAACGTTCATTTTTTACCGCGCTCCGGAATATTGTTGCGATCAACCAGCGGCGCTACGGCGGCTATATCATCCACCTGGGGATTGTTATGATTTTTGTCGGCATCACCGGATCAGTGGGATTTAAGACTGAACAGAAAGTGATGCTGGACAAAGGCGAACAGGCTACAGTGAAAAATTACACATTTCAATTAGCTGGTCGCTACACGAATCAGGATCCTGAAAAGGTCAGTTATGGCGCCAAACTCAACGTGTACAAAGATGGCAAGCTGTATACGACAATGACTCCGGAAAAACGGATTCACCGCACCAGTCAGGATCAGCCGCACACTGAGGTCGCGCTGCACCAGACGCCGAAGGAAGATCTCTACGTCGTCTATGCCGGCACGAATGACAACGGCAAAGCGGTGCTGGACATCCACATTAATCCGTTGACCGCCTGGATCTGGAATGGTGGTCTCGTGATGCTGTTCGGGACGTTAATTGCACTGTATCCTATGAAGAAAACACGAAGGAATCGGAAAAGAAATGAACAAGATACTCAGAACAAACGGCGTACTGATCGTCGCGCTGCTGTTTCTGCTTAACGCACAGCCGGCAGAAGCGACTGAAAATCTCACGGACGTCACCAACAGCCTGATGTGCACCTGCGGGTGCAGTATGGTGCTCTATAGTTGTAAGTGCGGAACGGCCGACAATATGAAGGCTGATATCCAGCAACGGATCGATAACGGGCAGAGCAAAGATCAAATTCTGGACAGTTATGTACAGCGCTATGGCGATGTTATCCTGGCCGCGCCTCCCAAAGAAGGTTTTAACCTCAGCGCGTGGGTGATGCCGTTTGTCGCCATCGCAGGGGCTGCGTTCCTAGTTTACATGTTGCTTAAAAGGTGGTCTGCACAGGGCGCCGTACACGAAACCCGCTGGGCACAGGAAGAACTGAAAGAAGAAGACTTGCAGGAACTTGAGCAAGAACTCAGCAAATTAGAGGAATAAAAAATGACCACATTCATCTATTTCATCATCGTCGGATTGAGCGGCTACTTTTTGCTGACACCATTTTTCCGAAAACACTTCGGCGTGGAAGCAGCCTTCTCCTCCAATGGTCACCAAGAGTTAACACATGAAAAGCAGTTGCTTCTGAGTGAAGTCCGGGAAATTGAATTCGACTATCAAATGGGAAAATTAAGCGAGGAAGATTATCAGACTCTGACCCACGAATACAAATTGCGCGCGGCCAAAGTCCTGAAACAATTGAGTGGAAAATCTTCGTCGAAGCACAATCATTCGACTACCGGGCAATTCTGTGCATCCTGTGGAACAAAACGCCCCAACGGCGCCCGGTTTTGTCCATTTTGTGGGCAGCGTTTAGAAGGAGAAGATCATGAAAATTAAGTTGTTATATATAACCCTGTTATTTGCCTTGTTACCGTGGGGCGCTTACGGATACCATATTTCCGGAAAAGTGGATAACGGCACCTGGCAAAAGCCGCTTTCAAATTATCCGGTGGCAGTCAAAGCATATAACGGAAACCAGGAAAGTGTGGTGGCTGTGGACACTACTTCTCCCCAGGGAGAATTTGAATTCTCCGGACTGGAGCCAAATATATCTTATGGGTTATCCGTCTATTATCAGATGATCAAATATGAAGATTTGCGATGGAGCAAATCACTTCCCGAGGATCATCCGCTTCATTTGACTGTGTATGACACCACACGATCTGATACCAGTGTCAGAATCACTATGCAGCATGAAGTTTTAACTGAAGGGGAAGGCAAACTCTTCGTCCGGCAGATAATGCGCGTGGAGAATCAAAGTGACAGAGCCTTCATTGGCACTGTACCGGTCTCGAAAAATTCATACAAATCACTGGCATTTCAGATCCCGCCGGGCGCGTCCAACGTTCAACCGGGCAAGGGATTTATGCAGTGTTGCATCGGGTTTAACGGCAATGAGTTTTACGATACCATGGAACTGTTACCCGGTTCCAAAGATCTGGTGCTGTTCTATGAAATTCCGGTGGACTCCAAACAGTTTATCTTCCGGGACAAAGCTGCCTATCCCATCGATTCGTACGTTGCGCTCATCAAGAGGCAGAAGGCGACCGTGCAGAGCCAGATGTTGAACACGCTCGAGACCGCGGCAGATCCGTCCTTTGTTCAACTCGCCGCCAATAAGGTCAAACGGGGAGAAGTGATTCCAATAAAATTTGAAAACTTCCTGCAGCCGCCGAAAAACTACGGCACCTATTTCATTGGATTGTTTGTCCTGGTGCTTGCGGGCGGAATTGTCTTCGCCAAAAAAGGAAAAAACAAACTCTTAAACTCGACACAGGAGCAAAATATGCCAAGAGATCCCGTATGTCAGATGCCGGTTCCGGAAGAGGACCGGAGTTACACCACCGTGTACAACGGTGAAACCTACTATTTCTGCTGTGAAAATTGCCAGGAATCATTCGAATCTGAACCTGAGGATTACGTCACAACTGCGGAATAAAGCTACACCCTCCCACAAAAGTTCTCTTCTTCTGTGGGTACTAAAGTCCTGCCGGATACGCGGAGAATCTGCGTGTTCGGCAGTCTTTGGTTTTGGGGCTTGCAATTCTCGGTTCTACACTCCATAATATATTTTCTATGACAAAAGAGATTAAACTATCGCTGGGAATCTGGAAAACAATGCAAAGAATCACCGCAATGAGCCTGAGTGTTGCGGTGTTTTTCGGAGTACTTTTTTGTACCATCGATGATCTCTCAGCAGTAGTCTCACCGGAGCATACTTCTCACCAGCATACGCAAATTCATGCTGAAAACGCTGCCAAATATATTTCATCCAGGGAAGTTCAGCGCTTCGGGCCAGAGCAATGTTGTGAAGATCTGATTGCGGTACGTTCTTCTTCCTCGCTGGCAATTTCTTCAAAGATTCAAACGCTCTCATGCCGAATTAGCATCAATTCCGAGTTACTTCAGATTGCTTGGGCAGCACATGATATTCAGTTTTCTTCCCAACTAAATCCGCTGGCAGACATTACCGCAAAAATCATTCAAAACAAGCGCAATAAATTTCAGCTAAAAATCCGTCCGCCGTTTGGCCCACCGGCATAAAACTCCTTCAAAAATTTTGCATCATCTTTGGTGCATCACTCATTCATTGCTTTAAGAAATCAGGAGAATTTTTATGCCACGGATCGAATTAATTCATCCGATGATCATTCATTTTCCGATTGCGCTGTTTCTGGCTGCCGTCGGATTTGAAATTATTTCATTATTTACAAACAAAGATCTGTTCCAAAAGATTGCGTTTGCCAATTATGTTCTGGCGTCGATCGCCGTAATACTTGCGGTCATCTTTGGAACCATTTCCGCGAATACCATTCCACACAATGAACAGATTCACGAGGTGATGGAAACACACCAGTTGCTGGGTTGGATCACAATGGGACTTTTTATTGTGCTCACCATTTGGAACTATCTAGTAGTAGTGAGAAAATGGCGGAAGTTACCTCTACTCTATTGGATAGTTGTTTTAATTGCTGCGGGATCGATCACCTGGGGCGCAACAATAGGAGGAGAGATGGTGTATAATCAGGGAGCTGCCGTTCAGCCGCTGTACGAGCAGTTTGAGGAAGCAGAGGCAGGACATCACCATCACGGCGAATCAGACGAAGCAGAGCACGAGGAACTCGACCACAATGAGGAACATTCGGGAGAGGCTCCTAATTAACGGACATTGACAACACAAGCAGGCAGCGGGAACTATCCCGCTGCTTGTTCTGTGGAAAGGATGAAAAAAATATGAGCACAATTCGTGAAAAATATAACCGGGTCAGCAAACGGTATAATCTGATGGAAATCCCGATGGAACTGACCGTCTTTCCCGGCTGGCGCAAAGAGGTGCAAAAAGAACTCAGAGGGCCACTGGTTCTGGAGGTCGGAGTGGGAACCGGGAAAAACATTCCCTACCATCATCCGGACTGGACTGTCGTTGCGTTTGATATCAGCGAAGGGATGATGTCAAAAATTGACCAGGATCAACGGGAGAATCTTCATTTGCTCCAGATGGATGCCGAACGAATGGGATTTCCGGACAATACCTTCGATTCGGTTTTCGATACGTTTGTGTTCTGCTCGGTGCCGGGTGCAATAGCAGGATTGCAGGAAATTCATCGCGTCCTGAAACCGGGCGGACGGTTTGTGGCGCTAGAACATATGCGTCCAAAAAATACCATTGCAGGAAAACTGTTCGATCTCGCCGATCCGATTACATCCACTTCCTCCGGTGTTCACGTAAATCGCCGAACGGTAGAGAACATCCGGAAAGCCGGATTTGAAATACAGGAAGTACGTTATCTTTTTACAAGCGTGGTGCGGCTGATTGTAGCTGTGAAATAGTGCTCCAACGTTTTTCCTTACTCTCTATACCTTTATAACCCATACCCATTTTTCTGGTCGCTTCTTTAATCTCTCATCGTGAACCTTTTCCCCCGTAACACATTCCGGATTCGTTCGTCTGTGATTGGTGAAAGAAAAAAATGAGACACACCAAACACAATACAAGGAGGTTTCAAATGAAACGCACAGGACTCATTCTTTTACTGGCAGGCGCGCTCGCAACCCCGTTCTTTCTCGGTTCAGGTTTTGCCCAAGGCATGGGTGGTATGATGGGAAACGGGTATGGAATGCAAAACGCCCACGGAAATAGTTACGGAATGATGGGGAACGACTATGGTATGATGAGCCGTGGTGGCATGATGCACAACGGATACAGTATGATGAACGGTAACTGGTCGAACCAGAATATCCCGGAAAAATACCAGTTGTCGGACAAACAGCAGCAGAAGATCCAGGATATCCGGAATGCATTTTTCGATAAAATCCAACCGTTGCAGAACCAATTACGTAATCAGCAACAACAATATTCAGCTGCCTTGAATAGCAATAATCCAGACAGTAAAACGCTAGACGCACAGCGCGAAGCTATTCAAAATCTCTGGGATAAAATTGGTGAGTATCGTCTGGAGACCCGGAAACAGATTAACAAGGTACTGTCGGACGATCAGCTGGCCTACTTCGGCAGCGGACATCATTTTCTGATGGGAATGAACGGTTATGGCAATATGATAGGCGGAAGAGGAAGAGGTAACGCTTACAACGGTTGCTACGGCGCAAACACAAACTCGCAGGGAAATCAGTCCCAATCGAGTCCACGTGGAATGATGAACCAGAACTAAGCACCAGTAAGTTAAGAATTTGGAGCTGCCGGAAAATGTCCGGCGGCTCCGTTATAACAAAGGAGAAATTGATATGATGAACGGATTTGGCGGCATGGGATTCGGGATGGGCTTCGGCTGGATTTTCTGGCTAATTATCATCGGGGTCGCCATTTGGGCCGTTGTCCGACTGACCAATAACAGTTCGACACATCACACCATCTCAGGCGGATCGGCTATCCCGCAGGAAACGCCACTGGACATCTTGAAAAAACGGTATGCCCGCGGTGAAATCACCGAAGCCGAATACAAAGAGATGCGAAAGAATCTATAGAGATATCGTTTTAATGTCGCGCTCGGATCACGCATTATGTAGAATATTCTATGGTGAGTGTTGATTATTCTACAATCTGGAATTGTCGCATATTGTTTTTAGTGCGCACAACATAGCAATAACAATATATATAGACTCTAATATATAAATGGCATTGAATTTGAAGCGTATTTAACAGAAACAAAACACAATCAACAATCAACAGAAGTGAGGATCACATTGAAGCGTAAAACAAAATACATATTCACAGGAACTCTGTTGTTTCTGAGTTTATCGTATCTGGTAAGTTGCTCGACAACAGATAATCCGGTTACAACAACTAATAATACATCTGAGCATACGGTCACGGTTCGGGTCGATCCGCCGGAATTTTTACGAACCGAAGAAACCCGTAATAACTGGGAAAATCCAGTCGAAGTTTCTTATACCGTTGATTCCCAGGGAAACCTGACCAAATCCGCACACGAAGATAACGCGAACGATTCCTGGAATTTTGGCTCGCGTCACGCCGGTGGAATGGATATTGTGCTGGGATATGGTGGAGGACGCGATATGTATTCCATGCACGGAAATGGAATGATGAATACCCAGCATCCGGATTCCGGAGCACATCACTATATGGTGCAAATCTTTAGTGATAGTACTTTTAACGGGGAACACTTTGGAATGCCGATTCCGGTGAGCGATGTGACGCTGCTGGCAACCTCGGCTTCTGATACTTTCACTTATCATCTTGAACCGGTAATGGGAGCACTCGGTTACCAGTATGAAGCGAACACTGAATTACCTTATGGCATCTATAATCTCCAGCTGCAAGTCAATGCCCCTGACTTTTATCGGACGGATGAGACTCAGAATTTCTGGACATCTCCCAAAGAGGTAACATTCGACTCATTCACGTTTGACAGTACAACTGCCCCCGCCCAAATAGGTTCTCGCACGATCGTTAATGATAATGACTCACTTGAATTCGCCCTTTCGATGCAGAATCCCGAGATATTTGGCGCAATGGGAATGCAGTGGGCACCGCTTTCCGGTGACGAAACGATCCGGTTTGCCCTTGAAATTTCTGATCTTGCCAATGATATAGAGCAGATGCCGCTCTACAACGCGCCGGTGCAGCTGACGGTTCAGGACAACCAAACCGGTGAGAACGAAACGAAAACGCTTGAGCCAATATACGGTCAGCACGGTTTTTACTATGGTGAAAACTTTATGACAGAGATGATGGGCGAGAACATGCACGGTCCTGGCGGCGGACACGGAACAGGTATGGGAGGAATGTAAACTGTACCAGATTGTCTATCATCAGACAGGGGTATGTAAAAATAATCCATCTAATAAAAGACGCACACATCAAGAACTCAATAGAATCAGGAGAATACTATGTTTGAATATGCTTCAACATTTACCTACAAAACAAGATTAACTCTTTCCCACGACCAAGCAATTGAAAAGGTAAGCGCTGAGCTGAAAAAAGAGGGTTTTGGCATTTTGACCGAGATCGACGTTAAAGCCACATTGAAGAAGAAACTGGATGCAGATTTCCGGAAATACTCGATACTGGGCGCATGTAACCCTAACCTGGCACATCAGGCGCTGGAAACCGAGCTGGATATCGGGGCATTGCTTCCGTGTAATGTCATCGTCTATGAGGAAAATAACGGAAGCGTTGTTGGAATTGTCGATCCGATCTCTATGCTCGGTGTGGTAGATAATCCCGACCTGGATCCAATAGCCAGCGAGGCATTGGAGCGGCTTAAAAGAGTGAAAGCAGCTTTAGACCAAGTCGCATAAGAGAGTAAACAAAATGTTGATAATTTATCACAGGGGAAAACTAAAATGATGTTGGGAGTCGGAATGGGACTCGGGTGGATTTTCTGGGTCGTCATAATTGGCGGCGCGATCTGGCTGATATCCCGTCAATTCAATAATGGGACAACGAATCAATCTACCCATCAAAGCGCGAACCAAACTGAAATGCCACTGGACATCTTGAAGAAACGATATGCCCGGGGTGAAATCACCGAAGACGAATACAAAGAGATGCGACGAAATTTGTGAGAAAACAAATATATTTCTCAGCCCGGTAGAAACGAATATGTTGGAGCAGAGCGGAAATCCCTATCATCAAGGCAACATCTCTGCATTAAAACCAATACGCACTAATGAAAACCAACCAATGAAGTCAACAAAATATTGGAGGTTCTCTGCTGCAAAATCTATATTGGATAATGCAATGAAATTTTACTTCTATAATTTCCCGTTTTGGAATTTTTTATACCATTTTTCTCCGTTAAAAAATTTGGCATCATTTGTAAATGGAAGGATTGCTTCATGAACATTCGCAACTTCCTCAAAAGCAAATTCTTTTTCACCCCGGCAGTTTTAGTTATGGGTGGTTTGCTGCTATTGAGCACACAAATCAACGCCGGTACCATCTCTGGTAAAGTGACTGTGAAAAAAGCCAGTGATAACGCCAATGTGGTTGTGTATGTGGAGAAACAGGATGGGATGAAATTCAACGCCCCGAAAGAACAGCCGGTCATGAATCAAAAAGATCTGAAGTTTGTGCCGCACGTGCTTCCGGTCGTGGTTGGCGCCACCGTGCAATTCAAAAATAACGATGCCGTGGCGCACAATATTTTTACGCCCTCACCCGCCGGAGATATGTTCAATCTCGGCACCTGGAAAGGCGATCAGGTGAAAACGCATACGTTCGACAAAACCGGGGAAGTCGTGCTGCTTTGCAACCTGCATCCTGAAATGGAAGGCTATATTTATGTGGCGCCCACGCCATATTTTGCCAAAACCAAGGATGACGGTAGTTTTTCCATAGATGGAGTGCCTGCGGGATCATACACGCTGAAAGTCTGGTCGGAACACGACAACGCCCGTCCGCAAAAGGTAGATGTTCCCAAAACGGGATCAGTCAGTGCGAATTTTACGGTGAAATAGGAGTTCAATATGCGACGTATTTTACTTATCACCGGAATTTTAGCCATTGCCTTTGTACTGGTTTCTTGTAATACCAATCAAAACCATCACGGAGATATGATGAATGACGGCCGGATGGGTGGTGGGATGATGCAGGGGCAATCCCGCCAGAACGGGCAATCCGGTATGATGGGAGGACAGAACGGGCAATCCGGGATGCAAGGCGGTGTTCGTCAAAACGATCAGCAAAATTACGGACAGCAGTCCGCCGAACCATTAACAGCTGAGCGCGCCAAATCGTTGGCGCAGCAATATCTTGAATCCACCGGCAATACCGGTTTTATGCTCGGAGCAGCCTCAGAAACAAATTCAGATTACGAGTTTCCGCTTTTGATGCGGTCAGATAGTTCACGCGTCGCCAGTCTGCTGGTGAACAAGCAGACCGGAGCGGTTTCCTCACAACAATAAACAACTTTTTCTCGTCTTCATTGCTTACCGGAGGGTAGCCGTATGAAACGAATTTTCCTGTATGTGCTTAATGTAATTTTTGTATTTCCGGGATTTGGGTTTTCCCAACAAAGTAATGTCATCACCGGACGAATATCCGACGGCGTGCTTCCGATTGTTGGTGCGCGGGTGATGATCCTTGCTGACACCGTCTGGGTGACCACTGATTCCACTGGCAAATTTATCCTGCCGACTGATCGTTATCAAGGCGATCCGGCGCCGGTCACCGCCGGGAAAAAAGGCTGGTTTAACGGCGGCTGGCAAATCCACAAGGGAGAGAACGTTGATTTAACGCTCGAAGCGGTTCCGAAAAACGACAACCCGAATTATCACTGGATCGATCCTGAACCGGCTGGTGGCGGGATGATGGGAATGATGGGCGGCGCCAACAACGGCGCGTGCGGAAACTGCCACTCTAACTATTATGATCTCTGGGAAAAATCGGAGATGGCGACCACAACACATAATCCCTGGGTGCTGGATCAATATGAAACTGCGGGCGCAATCAAATCGACCTGCGCGGATTGTCACGCTCCGGCTGCCGCAGTTCACAATCCCGGGAATACTGATTTAGAGGAAGTAGCCGACATTGGTGGCGTCGAAGCCAAAGGCGTCTCGTGCGATGTTTGTCACAAGACCAGCGATGTTGACGTCAGCATCAAACCCGGCGTGCAGACCATGCACTTTACCCGACTGGTCGGCCCGTCCCGGCGAATCGGAATGATGGGAATGGACGCCGTTGTGGCGTACGGTCCGCTGGCTGATGTAGTTACCCAGCCGATGGCTGCCAGTTTCAATTCAACGCTTAGCAGCAGCAAATATTGCTCTTCCTGTCATCTGGACGGACGACAATTACCGGCTGGCAAACAGTGGGATTATAAATCAGTCTATCCTGATGCAAAATCAGAAGAGTTTCAAAATGGTTCTGTGGTGCCAAATCAGTGGACGTATTACGAGTGGAAGAACTGGCAGGATGGTCTGGTGGAAGGCGCGCCGAACAAGGGACAAACCTGCCAGGATTGTCACATGAACTGGACGCAGGAACTGCTGCCGTACGATCATTACATCGCTGAGGGTCAGGGACATATGATGGAGAGCACGATTCAAAAGTTGCGGGTTCGCCGTGATCCTTCCACTATACATCCACACACCTTTGAAGGCGCCAATAAAACGCGGTTGCAGAATTCAGCGTATCTTTATCTCCGACCGTCCTCCCGAGGAAATAACATTTCAGTGATGACCAGTGTGACGAATACCAACACAGGTCACCGTCTGCCCACCGGCGTCACCTTTCGCAACATTTTGCTCGTGGTGAGCGCAACTGATTCCACCGGAAAAGTTCTCCCGCTGAAAAGTGGCAGCACCATCCCCAACTGGGGTGGTGTCGGAGATACATCCCGAGGAAATTATGCCGGGTTGCCGGGTATTGGCTATGCCAGAATTACAGCCGATGACCGGGGTAATCTGAACGTTCCGTTCTGGGAAGCGACCAAAATTGTCAGCGATAACCGGCTTCGTCCCAGAGAAGCCGACTCCGAGACATTCGAGTTCGATGGATCGAATGCCCGCAATTACGTGAAAGTCACGGCGAAGTTAATCTATCGCCGGGCGTTCAAACCGATGGCGGACAAATACGGTTGGGATACCAAAGATATTCTGATGGAAGAAAAATCCGAAACGGTGTATCTGCAATAGATTCGGATTAGATGGATTTGGATTAATTGGATAATAGCTTTTGATTCAGGAGTCACCCTTCCCCATAGGAATCCCTTCCGGGACGACAAGCTCAGGGTGACTTGCTTATAATACCAAACTGGAGTAACCTGCTATGCGCTCGAAAAACCATTTGATTTCAATCTTTTTACTTATTTCGTTTGGAACACTGATTTCATTTGAATCGGTACAGGCGATTCCCGCTTTCGCCCGGAAGTATCGAACCAGCTGTTCCACCTGCCACGCTGCTTTTCCAAAGTTAAACGCCTTTGGCGAAGCATTCAGACGGTTAGGCTATCATTTCCCTGCGGGACAAGATGCGCAGATGATCAAAGAGAAACCGGTATCTCTGGGAGCGCCTGCATACAAACGCGTTTGGCCCAATGCGATCTGGCCAGCAGACATTCCCGCTTCCACGCCTATTGCAATTATGCTTGAAAGTAATGTTACCGTAAACAGTGCATCAGACAAAACCAATGTGAGTTTTTCCGATATGATGGGAACACTAGAAGCGTTGGCTGGTGGGACCATCGGAGACAATATTAACTTTTTAACCTCACTGGAAATCACTTCAGACGGTGTGGATATCGAGATGGGATCTTTGGGATTTTATGACATCCTGCCTAATGCATTGTTCAACGTAAAAATCGGGCAATTTCCCCCGGAAGTTTTCTTTATTACTACTCACCGGCGATTTGGTCCCGATTACTGGATTACCACGAGATCTGTAGGCAATAATGAATGGTCGCTGGAAGACAGCCAAAAAGGCTTTCAAGCCAGCGGAATGTTTAACTCCGGTCGATCCAGTTATAATCTCGGTTTTGTCGAGGGACGCGGTAATATTCAGAATAATGCCAAGGATGTGTACGTTCATTTAACCCACAAATTCGGCGGTCTTCCGTATAACGGCGTTGCGGTGGGAGATATCTCAGGGCATCAGGGTTGGGGCGATAATTCGTTCCAGATCGGCGCCTATTCTTACCTGGGGAATGCAGAATTAGCGGATAACCAGCAAGATATTTTCAGGATGTACGGCGGAGATGTTCAACTGAACTATCAGGGGTTAAAAGTAAATGCCGGAGGAGCATATCGAACCGATAACCAGCCATTTACCGGTTCTAATGCAAGCGCAAATACGTTTACCTATTTTGTGGAGGGGAATTACTTTGTCTATCCCTGGTTGATTCCGGTCATTCGCTACGAAGCATTCACCGTTGACCCGGGCAATAGCGGTTCTTCCACCGATCTCCGGATTATTCCCAGCATCCAGACGTTGGTGCGCGCGAATCTGCGCGCATACATCAGTATGAATCTCGAACAGCCGAACGGTGGAGATTTAAAACTTCAGGAGACCGAGCTGGGTTTGCAACTGGGTTTCTAAATTGAATGAAATCCAGAGAGAGATTGTTCACGTGTGCAGTTATAAACCGAATATTCAACCCCGTAGGTCAAAAGTTCGGAACGAATGATATACGCTACCAATTGCTCCTGACTTGAGTCGGGGGATTATATTTGCCTTTCTGAGGCGTGGGTTTCAATAAGTTGAAAACGAGGGTCACGGCAAAACTTCCCCCGGGGATTCTGTTTCACGGCATCCCCGGCTACCCGAACGGAATTCCGTCCCCAAATAACGGGGACTCTCGAACAATTCCCCGAGATAAATTCCGGGGTAATGATTGCATTTTCACGCTAAAATGCGGAGTCATTTCGACCGAGTCCTCCGACTGGTCGGGGGACGAGTGGAGAAATCCCGTCGGTTGAAATCTCGGAACAAATGATATACGCTACCAATTGCCCCTGGTGTTAATCATTGGATTGGCAATCAGAAGTGCGTTAATTCTCAAATGTTAATTCAATCAACTGTGGATATTACGCCGGCTGGTCATAAAATTTAGTGAGATGAAAAAACACTCAGGTCATACAACAAGGAGTAAAATTATGCATGTATTCCAAAGATATACAATCGCAGCGTTTCTTGGGGTTTTCACTCTCGGTCTGTTTTTACCAGTCAAATCTGTACAGGCTCAAGGAGAGCTTCAGACTAAGGTTGCCCCGAAACCAAACTCCACCAAAATCGCCTTCCTGGTCAAAGATGATCGGATGCTACGCTCGTCGGTTATGAGTGCCGTCCAGATGCTCGAAGGCAAAGGATATCCGGCCAAGAAAGCAACGGTCGTCGTTATCGGTCCTGCGCTGAAACTGCTGAAGAAAGGCAGCGACGCCGAATCTCAAATCAAACAGGCGATGCAAAACGGGTTGGAAATCGACGCGTGTGAAGTAGCGATGAAACATATGGACATCACTTCGGATCAACTCATCGACGGTGTAAAACCGGTGGACAATGGTTTCTTTGAAATCTTTCGTCTGCAAAGGGCAGGATACCAAACCTTAGAATTATAAACTTCACCCCGATCATTACTATCCAGAATAATAACCATATCTAACCTCAAACACGGGCAGTGAGATAAGTATGGCGAACGCGCATAACTCTAATCACGAGAATGACAGTGGATCAAATCACCAGCACAAGGCCGATCACTCCGGACACGAACAGATGTTTCGGAAGAAATTCTGGTGGTCGCTGGTGCTCTCCATTCCGGTAATTCTCTATAGTTCGACTATCCAGCAATGGCTGGGCTTTACAACGCCTGAATTCACCGGAAGTCAGTGGATAACCCCGGTATTCGCGGTCATCGTTTTCTTCTATGGCGGCCTTCCTTTTCTCAAGATGGCTTTGCCGGAGTTGAAAAATCGCAAACCCGGCATGATGATGTTGATTTCCCTGGCGATCATTGTGGCGTTCGTGTACAGCATCGGCGCATTATTTATTTCCGGAGGAAAAGGTTTCTTCTGGGAGTTAGTCACCCTGATCGACATTATGCTGCTCGGTCACTGGATCGAGATGCGAAGCGTCAGACAAGCCTCCGGCGCACTGGATGAACTGGCGCAGTTGATGCCGGATACCGCAGAGCGAATAACCGACGACGGCGAAACCGAAGAAGTCAACGTCAGCGATTTGAGCGAAGGTGATTTGGTATTGGTGCGTCCCGGCGAGAGCGTCCCGGCTGACGGTACAATCGAACAAGGGGAGTCCGAGCTCAACGAAGCGATGATTACCGGCGAATCCAAACCGGTGTCCAAGGGCGAAAGCGACGAAGTCATCGGCGGAACCATCAACGGTGACGGCAGTCTTCGGATTCGGATTTCTGCCACGGGAGATGACACCGCGCTGGCGGGCATTATGCGTCTGGTGAAGGAGGCGCAGGAGAGCAAATCCGACACTCAAATCCTGGTTGATCGCGCCGCAGGATGGCTTTTCTACGTTGCTCTGAGTGTCGCTATTATTACCGCAATCGTCTGGACGATCGCCGTTGGTTTTGGCGTGGATGTCATCGCCCGGGTTGCAACGGTGCTGGTCATTGCGTGTCCGCACGCGCTGGGACTCGCTGTCCCATTGGTCGTCGCGATCACGACATCGCTGGGAGCGCAAAACGGGATTTTAATTCGTGACAGATTAGCACTGGAACAAGCCCGCGAAATCACCACCGTGATGTTTGACAAAACCGGCACGCTGACTAAAGGCGAGTTCGGGGTCGTAAATATTGCTACCACTGATAATCAATCTGAGGATGATGTGCTAGCACTGGCTGCTGCGATTGAGGGAGATTCTGAACATACCATTGCTCGTGGAATCCGGAATGCAGCAGAAGAGAAAGACCTGTCGCTTCCGGAGGTCTCGAATTTTGAGGCGATCAAGGGACGCGGGGTGAAAGCAACATCCGATGGAAAAACCGTTTATCTTGGCGGACCAAGATTGCTGGAACATCTTGATATAGAATTACCGGAGTCGCTTTCGGACTTCAGAAGGGAAGCCAACGACAAGAGCCAAACTGCTGTATATCTTATCAAAGATAAAAAAGTGTTGGGTGGGATCGCTCTTGCTGATGTCATTCGGGATGAAAGTCGTGATGCAATCAAACAATTGCACGATATGGGGCTGGAAGTGGCGATGCTCACCGGTGACAGCGAAGCCGTGGCGAAAGGCGTCGCAGAAGAACTGGATATCGATCACTATTTCGCAGAAGTGCTTCCTGAGGACAAGGATAAAAAAGTCTCGTCGCTTCAGGATGAAGGCAAGCGCGTTGCGATGGTTGGCGATGGAGTCAATGATGCGCCGGCGCTCACCCGTGCCGATGTGGGAATCGCTATCGGCAGCGGCACCGATGTGGCGATCGAGTCCGCCGGGATTATCCTGGTCAAAAGCAATCCTGTGGATATCGTCAAGATTATGCAGCTCAGCCGCGCCAATCACAGGAAGATGATCCAAAACCTGTGGTGGGCTGCTGGATATAACATCTTTGCGCTGCCGCTTGCCGCCGGAGTATTGGCGCCAATTGGAATTATTCTTTCCCCGGCCGTTGGCGCGTTATTGATGTCGCTTAGTACGATTATTGTCGCGATAAACGCCCAACTGCTGCGGAGCGGGTGGAAATAAAAGGCCAACCCTCCGGCTTTAAGCCCAGCGTTTTGTGCTGGGTTAAAGCCGGCTAGTACCTGAACGTATTTAAGTGAAGGAAGATATTCTGGTATTTTTATTGAAAAAATGATCTTTTAGTCTTATCTCTTTTATCCTGTCGACTACAGAATTCCCAAATGTTTTTGGACGGTTTCAACTCTGCCGATACTATCCCTATTGTGTTCCATCCGGGTTCTCTAATTATCACAAATCTTACCACGCGTTAATCGCAATGCATCTTTTGACTCTTTTCTACTTCAAAAGAGAGCGACTAAGAGAGTACAAACGACAAGAGGAGAAACGATGAACCACATAATCATTATTGGTGGAGGAGTATCAGGCAGACTACTCGCGCTGAACTTGCTTCATCAGGCGCCCTTCGATGCATCCGTGCATATACAAATCGTGGACAGGGGTGATGATGAATATATGGGACCAGCATATTCAAATGATTCGCCCGCCCTGCTCCTGAACGTCTCGGCCGAGCAGATGGGGGCTTTTTCTGAAGAACCGGAGCACTTCTACAGATGGGCCAGGGACAGAAATGGCCACATAGAGCCGGGAGATTTTCTGCCGCGAGGATTATTCCGGGAATACATCTTCTCCCAGATAAATAGTATCAGGGGGGCGCGAGAAGACAATGTTGTGCTCGAACATATCAGTGGTGAGGTGACGGATGTCCAGTTAAACGGAGGACGCGCAATCGTTCACTTGGAAAACGGCGAACAATTACCCGCCGATAAAGTCATCCTGGCGCTTGGAAATTTTCCCCCGCGCCCCATTTCGATTGCTCATCCCTCAACCTTTCAGAGTGATCGGTTTATTGGTAATCCCTGGGATGCCGGGGTGTTTGACTCTTTGGCATCTAGGAAATCGGTAGTCTTTATCGGCACCGGGCAGACAATGGTTGATCTATCGTTAATTCTTCAAAAGCAGGGACACGAGGGAGATCTGACCGCAATCTCGAGGCGTGGCTTGCTGCCATTGGCACATCGGAATCCCGAGCCATACCCGTCATTTTTTAAAGAGATTGATGATTCGGGAAATCTGCTTCACCTTTACCAAACTGTTCGGAAGCATCTCGACGAGGCTGCGCAACTGGGGCTTAATGAGCAGGCCGTTATTGATTCGCTACGTCCATATACCCAGGCACTCTGGTCAAATCTCCCCGAGGTAGAGAAACGACGGTTTATGCGTCACGTTTTTCGCTACTGGGAACGGATCAGAAGTCGAATTCCGCCAGAGAATGAAGAGCTGATAGATAATCTCCGGTCTCAGGGACAACTCAGGATTGTGGCGGGTCGGGTTAACGATCTTGTGGAGACCCGCAATGGGATTGAGGTGCATTACATCTCCCGGCAAGGTCAAACACAGGAGATCGTTCAGGCAGATTATGTTGTCAATTGCATTGGTCCGGAGACGGACTATCGCAGGATCAATCACCCGCTGATCAAAAACCTGCTCCGGCGCGGCGTCATCTCTCCCGGTCCTGCAAACATCGGTATCAAAGCTAATCCGGATGGTGCAATTGTCAGCGACGCAGGAGACCCATCAGAAGTGCTCCATACACTTGGCGCGACAATGAAGGGCCTATACTGGGAAGTTATCGCTGTACCAGACATCCGTGAACAGGCAGAAAATCTTGCACCGACTCTCCTTGGGTGAAAACGGCTTTAAGACCAGCGTCTTTTGCTGGGTTAAAGCCGGTAAGACCTCTGAACCTGGGAGCGTCAGTCCGCTTCAATCCGGCTTTACCGGAGCTTGAAGCGGAAGCAAGAATGACGGCTTAGAGAGAAGACCAACTCTTCGGCTTTCAGCCCGGCGTTTTTTGCCGGATTAAAGCCGGCATTACCTCATAGGCTCGGAGAGTGTGTTCGCTTCAACCCACCTGCGGCAGACTTGAAGCGGAAGGTTAATACGAGAGTACTTTATGCAAACAGAACTCGGTCACTATTATCACTGTTTCAACCGTGGAAATAACAGGCAAACGCTTTTTTATGAAAAGGCAGACTATCTGTACCTGATTGCGCTTCTGAAAAGAAACTCCGGTCGTTTTAATATCACTGTTCTCGCCTACTGCCTGATGCCGAACCATTACCATCTGCTGTTGAGACAAGAAGGGGCGGTGCAAGTTTCGAGATTTATCCAATCGACCTTTCAGTCCTATAGTCAGACATTGAACAAGAAATATAACAGAACGGGTCGGGTTTATGAGAATCCGAATCCGCCAAAACATGTAGATGACGAAGCATATCTGTTTCAGGTCATTCGCTACATTCATCGAAATCCACTGGAAGCCGGATTAGTGAACGATTTACTCTCCTGGTCATTTTCAAATTACCCGGAATTTACCGGACACAGAAAAGGAAATTTATATCCAGCTGCATTGATCCAGGAATGGTTCGATACTCCTGAAGAGTATAGGCGGTACGTTGAGGAGGATTTTGATAATTATGATAAAATCCGATATTACCTATTTGAATAAACAGCGCTGCGGCTTTAAGACTAGTGTCTTTTGCTGGGTTAAAGCCGGCATTACCTCAGAGGCTTGGAGAGTGTGCCTGCTTCAACCCACCTTCGGCGGACTTGAAGCGGAGACCAATCCTCCGGCTTCAAGACCAGTATTTTTGCTGGGTTGAAGCCGCTAATATCAGAACAAATGACAAAATGAGCTTACAAATGAGCTATTAAATGAGCGTAGAAATCATCCCAATCCATTCTTCGGAGTCAGCCACCAAGAATGTAAATCATAGACTTTTCGGTATCCGGGAATCTGGTATCCCGATATTACCCATATTTGACAAAGATTGGATACGATTGACCAATTAAACCGGATACTGTAGCAGGAGAGCAGTGCTTCCTATAAACACGAAACCCGCTTGAATGCTGGAACCAAGCGGGTTGTGAGTGGTCGGGGCGCCGAGATTCGAACTCGGGACCCCCTGCTCCCAAAGCAGGTGCGCTAAACCGGACTGCGCTACGCCCCGTTGATAAATAGGTAAAACTCCCAAAAAGCGTGAAAAAGTAGATCCGTTGCGCTGAAATGTCAAGCGGGAATCATTCAAAAGCGCTTGTGAGGGTTGATTCACCTGTCTATATTTTTCGACAATGAAGGTTTTAACCAAGTATATCATCAAAGAGCACCTGCCGCCGTTCTTTATGGCGATGGCAGTTCTAACGTTTCTCTTCCTCGCGAATTTCCTGGTGCGGGAGATTGACCGGCTTTTAGGTAAAGGTCTCTCAATCTGGGTTATCCTGGAATTTATCTCGCTCCACCTGATGTGGATTCTCGCACTGTCTATTCCTATGGCGGTATTGGTTTCTATTTTAATGTCCTACGGACGCCTGAGCGCGGACAATGAAATTACCGCAATGCGCACATCGGGAATTAGTTTTCTCACGATTATTCGGCCGTCACTGATTTTTGCAGTCGTGGTTTGCATCGGGATGATCTATTTCAACAATCACATTCTCCCGGATTTTAACCACCGTGCTCGTCTGCTCAGTTCCGACATTTACCGCAAGAAACCGGATCTGTCCATAGAAGCCGGATATTTTTTGGACGACTTGCCAGATTATAGCATGCTGGTCAAGGAAAACAAAAACGGCAAATTATCTGATGTGTTGATCTATAGTAAAGGCGATAAAGACGTCCAGACTACAATCAAAGCGAAGCAGGGATCGCTGGCAGTGGAAGGGGATCAGATTGTCCTGACACTTTATAACGGCGAAATCCACGAGGTGAATACCAAAGATTTATCTCAATACCGGCGCATCGATTTCAAGAAACACGTCATCACTATTCCGGCGCCGGATATGATGCTTCGGCGACACGAATCAGAACGCCGCGGCGACCGGGAGATGAGTGCCCGGATGATGTTGGATCGGGTGGCCGAGATCAGAGAAAAGATGCAATCTTCTGATAATGTGATCGCTGAGAATCTGAAAGAAAATATTGGATTAGACATTTCACCGACAAAACGCTCCCGACTGAAAAAACTCGTCGAGCTCTCACCGGATTCAATCCTGGCGATGCGAACGGATTCTCTGGCACAGATGCCTTCAAAGCACAGAGTGCTGAAACAGAAAATTCGCACCGGACAACAACGGATCAGCGCGCAACTAAATATCCGCAGAGGATACCAGCGCCAGATCGCTATGTATATGGTGGAAGTGCATAAAAAATATTCCATTCCGGTGGCGTGCATTGTGTTTGTGCTCATCGGCGCGCCGTTGGGAATTATGGCGCGGCACGGCGGATTGGCGGTCGGCGCGGGATTCAGTCTGGTGTTCTTTTTAATCTACTGGGCAGGATTGATTGGCGGAGAGGAACTGGCGAATCGGCTTATTATTTCGCCATTTATCGCAATGTGGGCGCCGAATATTGTGGTGGGATCATTCGGCTTATTTCTCACCCTCCGTACAGCGCGGGAACGCACCACAATCAACTGGTCCTGGTTGCAAAAAATTCGACGAGGAACCGAAGACGAAGAATAATTCTATGGAAAATATCCGATCATTCGAAAATCTGACTCCACAACTCGGAGAAAACGTTTACGTTGCTGACACTGCGCTGGTAATCGGAGATGTTATCCTTGGAGATGAGAGCAGTGTCTGGTTTCACTCAGTCCTGCGCGGTGATATCAATAATATCAGGATTGGCAAACGCACCAATATTCAGGATAACTGTGTCCTTCACGTGGATTTTGATACGTACAGCGTTGATATAGGTGATGAAGTAACCATCGGGCACAATGCCACCATCCACGGTTGCACCATTGAATCGCGCGTTCTGATTGGGATGGGTGCCATCGTTTTGAGCGGCTCCACGATTGAAACCGGAGCCATTGTCGCAGCCGGCGCTGTTGTGCGGGAAAATCAGGTTGTGCCGACGAGAACATTGGTAGCGGGAGTGCCTGCCAAACCCGTTCGTAAAATCACGGATGAAGAGTTTGATACAATTGTAAGTTCTGCTCAACATTATGTAGATTATGGCTCCCGATATTTAAGCCATTAACGGAAGCAAACTCACTGGTTTTTTTACCATGCCAGAGATGTTTTCACCAGCACGGGCAGCACAGGAAGACCGAAGGAGAAAACGATGTTTCCATCCAATATATTACTGACAGGTCAACCAGGCAGCGGTAAGACAACGCTCATTAAACGTGTCATCGATCAATCCAACTTTGACGTCGGCGGCTTTTTCTCCAATGAAATGCGTCGCGGGAATCAACGGGTCGGTTTTACGCTGGATACTCTCGATGGGCGCCGCGGAATTCTGGCACACGTGGATCTTGGAACCGAACACCGCATTGGCAAATACTATGTTGATGTCGAAAGTCTCAACGCCGTGGGAGTGAAAGCCATCCGCCATGCGCTTGACACAGCGGAAGTTGTGGTCATCGACGAGATCGGCAAGATGGAATTACTTTCAGAGCAATTCCGTGATGTGTTGTTGGAAGCGCTGGAAAATCCGAAGCCTGTATTAGGATCCATAATGCAAGGAAAGCACGAACTGACGGAAAAAATTAAAGAGCGCAAGGACGTTGCAGTATTTGAGGTGACTGAAGATAGTCGCTCCTACCTGACCAATGAAATTATTTTACGAATGCAGAGATTGGTAGAAAATAACAACGAAACTGAGGACTGATGCTCCCATACGAACTGATCGAGAAAAAGCAACACGGCAACGAGTTAACCAAAGAAGAAATTCAATATTTTGTCCAGGGATTCACTGCCGGTGACATCCCTGACTATCAAATGTCTGCCTTCCTGATGGCGGTCTATTTCCAGGGATTCAGTGATGCCGAAACCGCCACTTTAGTAGATACCATGCTTCATTCCGGATCCACAATCGATCTCAAAGATTTAGCAGGATATAAAGTGGATAAACACAGCACCGGAGGGGTTGGCGATAAGGTCAGCCTGATCCTGGCGCCACTGGTGGCCGCAGCCGGCGTAAAAGTGCCAATGATCTCCGGGCGCGGACTTGGTCACACCGGCGGGACTCTCGATAAACTGGAGGCCATTACTGGGTTCAACACCGAATACACTTTGCAGGAATTTCGTAAGCAGGTTGATGACATCGGTGTTTGTATAATGAGTCAAAACGACAATATCGTCCCGGCGGATAAAAAAATGTATGCGCTCCGGGATGTCACTAGCACTGTGCGATCCATACCATTAATTTGTGCATCCATTATGAGCAAGAAAATTGCCGAGGGAATTGACGGACTGGTTTTGGATGTGAAAACCGGTTGCGGCGCATTTATCCCGGAATATAAACAGACCAAAACCCTGGCAGAACGGTTAGTTGCCATCGGGAAAAAATTTGACCTGGATATTACTGCAGTCATCACCGATATGAATCAACCGCTGGGGAATCGAATTGGCAACTGGAGCGAGGTGGTTGAATCCGTGGAAGCGCTGCAGGGCAGAGGACCAGATGATTTAATGGAAGTCACTCTGGAACTTTGTGCGCATATGATTACCCTTGCTGGGAAAGCAGATTCCATCGACCAGGCAAAGAATACCTTGAACGACCTGATCGACTCCGGAAAGGCGCTCGACAAGTTTTACGAATTTGTGGAAGCACAAAATGGTGACGTCAGCGCAGTGCAGAACTTGGGGAACTATCCAAAATCAAAATATTCCAGAGAAGTGAAAGCTGCTCAGGATGGTATTGTCCAATCCATTGACAGTTATCGCCTGGGAATGACCAGCGTCAGTTTGGGCGCCGGTCGCCAGCAAATGGACGATGTTATTGATCCAAAAGCCGGAATTACCTTGTACAAGAAAATTGGCGACTCCGTTGAATCTGGCGAAGTCATTGCAGAGTTCTACACCGATAAAGAATCGGTGTTGCCCAGCGCAGAAAAGCAGATTCAGTCCACATTTGAGATTGGTGAAGAGTCGGTCGAGCCGCCCAAACTTATCCACGAGGTTATTGAATAGGAGAGCCCTCTTAATAATTGGCTAATCATACCAGATCATCTGAACAGTCAAGGGGCTGAAAGCCTCGGAATTCTATAGTTTGGGTTGCGGCCCTGATATTACTGTGGAGAAACTTGATTCAACCAATCAGAAGCGGTGAGCGCCGGTCATCCCCCTGCTCTCCATGCTCCGATGGAGAGCCGTCCCCCTTCGGAAGGGGGACAGGAGGATGAATTTTCTCACACCGGCCAATGCTGAACTGAAAATGTCTCGGGACAGTCTGAGGTAAAGTAGTGACATCGTAGATCAGCCCTATGGAGTTCTTATGTTTTGCCGGACAGTGAAAGAAGTCATACATTCAAACTCACAAGGAGGAATTTATGGCAGAAACGAGACGACAGTACAGTAAGGAATTCAAGACCGCAGCCGTGGAGCTGGTGCTGAAGCACGAGAAACCGGCGGTTGCAATCGCGGGAGATCTTGGCATCCGAGCGGAACTGCTGTACCGCTGGAAACAGGAATACCACAACAGTAAGCGCATCGCGTTCAGCGGGAGTGGCCACGTGAGTGATCCCGCCCAGGCAGAGTTGAAAGCGGCCGTCAAGCGCGCGACCGATGCGGAAGAGGCACGCGACATCTTAAAAAAAGCCTTGGCCATTTTCAGCAAGGACGCCCAATGATCTATCGGTTCATTCGCGACCATCGCTCTGAGCATTGTGTTGTGAAAATGTGCCGGGTACTGCAAGTCTCTCAGAGCGCCTATTACGACTGGGTTGGCCGGGGGCCTAGTGCCCGTGAATTAGAGCATGCCCGGCTGCTCAAAGCCATCCTCAGCATCCATCAGGATCCTCATACAGAATGTTACGGCAGCCCGCGGATGACGGTCGAACTGCGGTGCCACGGTTTTCAATGCAGTGAAGCGAAGGTGGCCAGACTGATGCGTGCACACGGGATACGCAGCAAACGCCACGAACGCTTTAAAGTCACCACGAACTCCAAGCACACCGAACCGATCTCTCCAAATGTGTTGCAACAAGACTTCAAGGCTGAGGCTCCAAAGCGGAAGTGGGTCTCGGATCTGACCTCTATCTGGACCGTACAGGGCTGGCTGTATCTGACCATCATTCTGGATCTGTTTGATCGCCGGATTGTCGGCTGGGCACTGAGTGAACGGATGCACAGCCAAGTGACCACGATCGCCGCCCTGGAAGATGCCGTCCGTCGGGAACATCCGGCCCCCGGACTGCTTTTCCATTCGGACCGGGGCAGCCAATACGCGTCCAAAGACTTCCGAAAGCGGCTGTCAAAACATAAAATGACGCAAAGTATGAGCGGGAAAGGCCATTGTTATGATAATGCCGTGGCGGAGAGTTTTTTCCGCACCTTGAAAAGCGAGCTGATCTACAGCATTACCCTGGCGACGCGCCAGGCGGCGCGCCTGAGGATCTTTGAGTTCATCGAAATCACCTACAATCGGTTCCGCAGACATTCGACGCTCGGATACCTGTCTCCGGTGGATTATTTGAACAACTATGTAAAGAGCCAAAAACATGCCGCATGACTTCTTAAGGTGTCCGGTTTTTTGTAGGAGTTCCACTAAAAGGACGAAATAACTAACCTTTCCCGTCGGGTTACTAGCAGAACCCTATGGGTAGCTATCCTGTAAACCCCAGTCACCCTTTACCGCAGGGATCACTCCCGGGACGACAAACTCAGGATGACCGCCGGTGCAACCCCTTCAGGGTTGAAAATCCCTCCAATCTGATAACCCCGAGCTTCGCCCGATTGCAAATCCGGCCTTTGACGGAGGCTATTAATTTTCAAGCCCTTCGGGCTTGGAAAGAACAGCCCTCTTAATAATTGGCCAATTATACCAGATCATCTGAACAGTCAAGGGGCTGAAAGCCCCGAAATACGATAGCCTGGGGTGCAGCCCCAGGAAGAAAAATCACATCAAATTGAAGCCCTGAAAGGGCGATAGAGATAGCCACCTTCCGGGAAAAACCGAGCTACCCGGAAGGTGAGAGCTTTCATTTTCAAATTAAAAAAAGCCCCGGATTCTCATCCAGGGCTCCTTTAAATCCGCCATTAAATATAAAACGAGCTAAAACGTTTTCTGATGATCATCCCGTTGGGCGCTCTGGTTAAACTGGCCGTGAATAGTGCACGTATCAGTCGGAACGTATTTTTTGTTAAAAATTTCGGTTTCAGTCGGACAATATTTCGTAGGTAATTGTTTAGAAACCGAACAGATTTTTACTTCCACTACGCCATCTGGACGCTCAAATTCAGCTTCTGGCAAATTCAAAGTATCATGAGCCGCCTTCATATATGTTGCCCACATGGGTAGCGCAGCAACCGCTCCGGACTGTCTTGGACCAAGGCTCACACCAGGATCATCAACACCGACCCAGACGCCGGTTGCAATCTGTGGTGTAAATCCCACGAACCAGGCGTCGGTAAAATTCTGGGTCGTTCCGGTTTTCCCGCCGGCAGGACGATAAAAATGCCAACGCCAGCGCCCGCTGCCACCGGTGCCTTTATCCATCACCGTCTGCAGCATATTGGTCATAATATAGGCAGTCTCTTCGCTCAACACCTCTCGCTTCACCGGGACATATCGTTTAATCACGTTGCCGTAGCGATCGACAATCTTGGTGATGGCTGTGGGTTCATTCCAGATTCCATGGTTAGGGAAAATCGAATACGCGGCTGTGACTTCCAATGGAATAACTTCGGAGGTACCAAGTGCGATAGCATCCACGGCTCGAAGTGGCGTAGTGATTCCCATTCGGTGCGCGTAATCCACCACCTGTACCGGTGGAACCAACTCCTGCACAATCCGAACGGATATCAAATTCAGTGAGCGCCGCAAACCCTCCCGGAGCGTAGTAAGGCCTCCCGTTGTTTTATCGTAATTCTGCGGACGCCACTGCGTTGTATCATCTGTGAAAATAACCACCGGTTGATTCAATAACTGTTTTGTTACCGGATATCCGTTGTCGATGGCCGCAGTATAAATAAACGGTTTGAATACCGAACCCGGCTGGCGTCGCGCCTGAGATGCGCGGTTAAACTTGGACGTCGAAAAGTCGCGTCCGCCGATCATAGCTAAAATGTGTCCGTTCGAGGGATTAATAGAAACAAGAGCACCCTGGACTTCCAATTCCGTGCGCAAAGTTGAATCCATGGGAACTTGCCCCCGGATCATCATACGAACAGAGTCAATATCGAAACGGTTGGTATTGATGATAGAACTCAGATAGCGCCGGTCATTCAGCAAGCGGTGGTTGAGTACACCCTGTTGGACCGAGGTAAATCTCCGGTAGGCAGAATCCGCAACGGCCTGAACCCGTGAATCCAGTGTTGTGTACACTGAAAGTCCATCCCGGTACGGATCGATATCCAGCGCTTCGGTTTCTCGCTCCAGCTGCTGGCGAACGTATTCAGCAAAGTAGGGCGCCATACCACTATTATCTTTGGGAGGATGGGTTACGATCGGTTTGGAAGCATAAAATCGATACATACGATCGCTGATCAATCCACTTCCGTGCATTGCAAAAAGCACTACGTTACGTCGTGACTTTGCTGCATTCGGATGATTAATGGGCGAATAATACGCGGGCGCCTTCAGCATCCCGACTAATGTTGCGCACTCATCCAGCGTCAGATCTTCCGCGTGTTTATTGTAATAGCGTTTTGCCGCTGCTTCGATTCCGTACACACCGTGTCCGAAATAAATGGAGTTCAGATACATCTCCAGGATTTCATTCTTGGTGTAGGTGCGCTCAATTTGTACTGAAGTCAGGGCCTCTTTAATCTTGCGGCTAATCGTCTTCCGGAAACCAATACTCTCGTACAGGTTTCGGGCGAGCTGCTGGGTGAGTGTACTCGCGCCTTGTTTGTAACTGAGCGTAAGTATGTCAATGGTTGCTGCCTTCAGGAAGCGTTCCAGATTGAATCCCCAGTGATCGTAAAATCGATGATCTTCTGTGGCGAGTAATCCTGCTACCATATAAGGTGGGATTTTTTCCAGCGGGACTAACACCCGGCGCTGGGTATATAATTCTTTTATAATGGCGCCGTCAGACGAATAGATTCGCGTGATCAGATTCGGGTCGAAATTTTCTAACTGACTTAGCGAAGGTAAATCATCGGTCAGGGTGAGAAGATAGACGAATCCAATGATTGCAATAACAAAGGCAATCCCAAGGGCAATCAGGAATCGCCGCTTGAAGGTTCCGTTTTTTGTGGGATGATTGTCATCCCTTACATGTACTGTGCCGCTGCCGGGTCTATTATTCATATGCTGCTATAACGTATTTATTTAAAAAAAGTGCCGCGGAAATTTAGGTGTGCCTTGTCCGGGATGCAAGACATCAAAAATGTCCCAGCGGATACTCGGCGCCTACACAAATCAATTTGACATTCGAATTTTGGCGCGCTACTTTATTGCGCTTGACGTGGTGGGAGTAGCTCAGTTGGTAGAGCGCCAGGTTGTGGCCCTGGTGGTCGCGGGTTCAAATCCCGTCTCTCACCCCTGCTAAATGCCCCGAAATTTCGGGGCATTTTTTTATCACTTTCAAGCGTTGTCCCGTCTCTCCGCATCACAATTCGTAGTGAATTTATATCACTGATTTTAGCAGCAAAACAAAACCGATCAACAGGAGAAAATACGTGACGCCCATTCGTAATAAACGATCCGGGAGACGATTGGCAAGAAGGTGTCCGCTCAAGCTTGCGATGACAAGTAAAATCGCCCCGACACCAATGAATCGCCAGCTCGATGGTTGGTACAATCCCTGGGCTGCGTATAAGAGTGTGCGGCCTCCGTTGATGCAGAAGAGCAAGACATTGACCGTTCCACGGAATGATGACGGTAACAGGATGCGTTGGGATAACACGCTCACAATCAGCGGCCCGCCTGTGCCGATTGCTCCCTGAATAACTCCGCCACCGCCCAACAATCCGAACTGCAGCGCCGAGTTCATCGAGCGTTGATTGCTCCGGTTGTGCACTAACTGCAAAATATTCATTCCAATGATGGTCACACCGAGTGCAATGTTAATCACCATTGCGTTGAGTTGTGGGAACATCATCGCACCGAGTACGGCTCCAGCTAAAACGATGAGCAGAGATGATTTGATCTCGCTCCATGCAATATTTTTGCTATTTAACCAAATCAGTGCGAGATTATTCAGAGCAAAAACCGCCGCCAAAACGATAATCACCTCGTGGACCGGAAGCCAGAGCGCCAATAACCCCACGCTGAAAAAATTTCCACCAAATCCAATTACGGATTGCAGGAATATCCCACAAAATACAACCACAGAAAAGAGCAAGAGATCGGAACCGGTTATCATAGCCTTATTATACCAATTCTCACGGTTCAAATTGAAATAGAATTTTTACGAGATAAGATCCCGTGTTGATTAAAACGTTATCTCTTCCCAGGCTCTGAATCACAATTTCATCGTTTCACAAGGCAATGGCATTCCTTTTCATCATTGATAGTGTAATCTTGAAACCATTTTTTGAAAGCACTCGAACATTCGAACACTAAAACTCTGAGAATACTGTTGACGTTTGTATCTGCAAGAGTCCCTTTGTAACTTTTTCTATGGCTGAATTATTTCTGACCTCAGAAGAATTATATCGCCTGGCAAAAAGAGCCAGCCTACCGTTTAAAATCCAGTATTTGGACGGGCAATTGGTAATCTCTGGCACGGTGGAAAAAATTATAGTCATTCGCTTCCGGGTAAAAGCAGAATTCCGAAAACTTGCGAATAATCAATTGACGCTCGAGGTTGTTGAGACGTCGCCATCAGCCGGCGCTCTCGGCGATTGGTTGAAATCGCAACTGTTTAAATGGTTGGATGATAATGAAAACCTTCCCGCCCACTTTTTTTATCCCTATATTTCCGTAGATTTAAGAGCACTTCCGGGATGGGAAGTAGTATCTGATTGGATCACCGTTACCGGTGTGGAGTTTGAACCTCAGGGAATTCGGATTACTTTTATTATGAACGACGGCAAATTGATCAACCACCCAACTGACCTGCCAACGTAGCAGCGTGAGCGACGAAACTACCATAAAGCAGGAACACATTGTTATCCCGATATTATTGGGATTGGCGCTGGGCATTACCTATATGTTTTTGATGCTCTGGATGCCGTTTTTCGCCCCGATTGCCTGGGCGGCGGTGTTTGCTATTGTCTTTGCGCCCGTTCAGGCAAAACTCCGGGAACACATTGCTCGCCCGTGGCTTAGCGCTACTGTTATGACACTCCTCGTTATCATAATCATCGTGTTGCCGATGATTTTTCTCAGTCTTTCTTTAGTCACCGAAGTGGTCCAAACCTACGAATTAGTGCAAAACTGGATAAATTCGGGGAAATATCAGGAATGGTTTCACGTATTGCAGAAACCGTTTTTCGTTAAACTGAAAGACGAAATCAGCAACATCGTCAATCTGCAATCCATCGATTTGATGTCAATCGTCAGTTCGGCGATGCAGCGGCTGAGCAGTTTCGCCGTTAGCCAGGTGACTGGCATTGTACAAAACTTTTCCAAAACCTTGTTCTCGTTTATTTTGATGCTTTTTACGCTCTTTTATTTTTTCAAAGATGGCAGAAAGATCGGCGAGTTTATTATCGATTTAATTCCGCTTTCCAGTAAGCGACGTAATGAAATCGTAAGCCAGTTTTCTGAGGTGATCACCGCAACAGTCCTTGGTGATATCGTTGTCGCAGTCTTGCAAGGCTCGCTGGGTGGCATTGCATTTTGGGTCCTTGGGTTGCCTTCGCCCATTTTCTGGGGTTCACTGATGACCTTTCTCTCCATACTCCCAGTGATCGGTGCGCCGATTGTGTACATCCCTGCCGGAGTGATTTTGCTGTTTCAGCAACAATATACCAAGGGAATTATACTGTTGATTTGGGGATCTGTTGTGGTGAGTCAAATCGATAACTTTCTGCGGCCCATTTTAATCTCTGGAAAAACAAAACTCCACACACTGATCCTCTTTTTCACCATCCTGGGCGGCATTTACATCTTTGGATTTCTCGGTATTATTATGGGCCCGGTGATTGCCGCGTTGTTTTTAACAATGATTAAAATCTATAAAGAAGAACTTGCGGAACGGAATCTTGCCCTTGCTGATGCTGAGACACTGCCGGAATCTGAAACCGCGACCGATGGAGATAAAACAGAATGACCTTTGCGAAGACTAAAATTATTGCCACTATAGGACCAACCAGCGAGGATAAACGGGTACTGACCAGGCTGATCAAAGAAGGCGTAGACGTCATCAGAATTAATAGCGCCCATGGGACACAAGAATCACATCAGGCGATTATCGACAATGTTCGTGCTATCGAGAAAGAATCGGATCAGGCGCTGGCAATTCTCTATGACATCGCCGGTCCTAAAATCCGCCTGGGTGATATTCCCGGAGATGGGATTGAACTGGAAACCGGGCAATCGGTTACGCTTTCCGAAACCGGAGACGGAGATTTGCCGGTGAATTGTCCCGGCTTCGCGGATATCCTTGAACCGGATAGTCGCATTTTTATCAACGATGGCGCTATCCAATTGCGGGTAGAATCAATCGAAGGATCACTTGTTCGGGCGACTGTGGTTGTTGGCGGATTAGTAACTTCACGGAAGGGTGTAAATCTTCCGGATTCGGTCATTCCAATCCCGGCGCTGACGGAGACCGATATAGATAATTTGCGGTTTGCATTGCGAACAGGTGTTGATTGGCTGGCATTGAGTTTTGTGCGTTCCGCAGATAATTACGATGAAGTGCGCAGAATTATGCTGGAGGAAGATGTTATTTGTCCGGTTATCGCCAAGATCGAAACACCTCAGGCGCTTGGTGAAATCGACAAGATTATTGAGAAATTCGACGGATGTATGGTGGCGCGCGGCGATCTTGGTGTGGAAATTCCCATCGAGGAGGTACCGCACGTGCAGAAAGAGTTAATTCGAAAGTGCAATGATGCTGGGAAGCCGGTCATTACCGCGACCCAAATGCTGGAATCGATGATCGAGCATAATCGTCCGACCCGCGCCGAGGCCGCTGACGTGGCTAACGCCATTTATGACGGTACGGATTGCGTGATGCTTTCCGGCGAAACCGCGGCTGGAAAATATCCGGTAGAGAGCGTCGATATGATGAACAGCATTATTTTATCCACGGAAAAGGAAATCGATTATTTTCAGGGACGCTCAGGAGAATTGACTGTGAAATCCACTGCAGATAGCGTGAGTCACGCCGTCTTTCAGGCTGCCGTCGATGTCCGGGCCGAAGCCATTGTAACGATGACACATACTGGCAGCACCGCCAGGATGGTGAGTAAATATCGTCCACCGGTGCCGATTTATGCGCTGACGCCCTTCAAGAATATTCAGCGGCAACTCAATCTCGTGTGGGGAGTGCGACCGTTGTTGATAGAGTCTTCGGAGAGTACTGATCAAATGTTTGAATTAGCCCAGAAGAAATTGCAGGAAACTGACATGGTGAAACCCGGCGACCGCATTGTGCTTTCCGCTGGCGTTCCTATTGGTCGTCCCGGCACAACAAACCTGATGAAAGTACAAGTAGTTGGGGAAGAGTGACTTCAGTGATCAGTGACCAGTTATCAGTACTTAATCCTTTTCCTAATCTTACTCTTAATCCTAATCTTAATCTGGTAATACGGAAATGTGGAAATAAGGAAATAAGGGTTGGAGGTTCAGTGAACAGTGAACAGTCATCAGTAAATAGTGAATAGTGATCCGCCGCGGCGGAGTGAAAAGAAATGTGATCCGCCACAGTGGAGTGAGTATTAAAAATAGGGAGAGAGGAAAAATGGATCACGCATTATTCATTACGAATCACGAACCGTCTTTTCCTTTCTCCTTCCTCCTTCATCCTTTCTCCTTTCAGTAAGACACCTCTTTTGAAACTTCTTCCACTTTTGTAATATTGACTGGTTAAAATTAAACGCAAGATTTCTCGGGAATTACCGAATGGCTCAACCAGACAAACTGGTACTTTTTGACATCGATGGAACTCTTTTGCATTGTGGTTCGTCAGCACGGGAATCGCTGGCGCAGGCGCTTTCCGATATCACCGGAGCGGAGATTGCTTTGCACCTGGAGGACGTCGCTGGATTTACCGATCTTGGCATTATTCAAAACGCTCTGCGGCGCGCCGGAATGCTGGATGGAAATCCGGATGAAGTAGTAAAAAAAGTCGGTAAGCGCTATCTTGAAATTCTAAAAGTGGAATACCCGAAGCGGAATGATCAATATCTGTATCCCGGCATTCCTGAACTGCTGCAGCAAACCAGCGAGCATCCGGAGTTACGGGTTGGACTGTTGACCGGAAATTTAATCGCTGGCGCGAAAGTGAAATTGGCTAAATTCGAAATCTGGCACTACTTCAAGATCGGCGCATTCGGCAGCGATTCCATTGACCGCAATGAATTGCCGGAAATTGCCTGGCGCAAAGCAGAAGAATCGCTGGGAGAAACATATACACCAGAACAGACTATCATTGTTGGTGATACGCCCAGAGATGCTTTGTGCGCACGGGTGAATAATGCGCGCTCTTTAATCTTTCTGCGCCGGACGGAATGGCGCCCGGAAATCCTGAAAGAAGAGCCGCTGAAAGTGATGGATTCCAGCGAAGATGTTGACACAATTATGGACTTACTGACAGGATTCAATAGATGAGCAAATTTTTAGACGAACTCCACGAGCACGTGGTGATTTTTGATGGCGCGATGGGAACATCCATCCAGGCGCAGGATTTGACGCCCGATGATTTTGACGGCCTGGACGGCTGCAATGAGTATCTGGTCATTTCCAAACCGGACGCAATTCGCACGGTACACTCGGGGTTCCTGGAGGTCGGCTGTCAGGTGATCGAGACAGATACCTTCGGCGCCAGCGGAGTGGTGCTTCCCGAATACGGATTGGGAGATCGTACCTACGAAATTAACAAGGTTGCCACTGAACTTGCCAGAGATGTCGCCAGCGATTACTCCACGCCGGTTTTTCCACGGTTTGTCGCCGGAAGTATCGGTCCAGGAACCAAACTGCCAACACTGGGACATATCTCATTTGACGATTTGAAGGCGGCGTACGATCCGCAAATCGCAGGACTGGTCGATGGCGGCGCCGATCTGTTGATTATCGAAACCTGTCAGGACATCCTGCAAATGAAAGCCGTACTTGCTGCGGTGGAAGATTATTTTGCAAAAATTAATCGCCGCATTCCGGTGATTTCACAGGTCACGGTTGAAACCACTGGTACTCTGCTGGTGGGCAGTGACATCGCGGCAGCTCTGACATCTTTGGAACCTTACAGTATTGATGTAATCGGGATGAATTGCGCCACCGGTCCGGAGAAGATGGAAGATCATCTGCGATATCTTTGCAGAAATACCGAACGATTTATCTCGGCGATTCCCAACGCAGGACTGCCGGAAAATATTGGCGGAGAAACCGTCTATCCGCTGCAGCCGAACGAAATGGCCTCCACCTTAAATCACTTCGTTGAAGATCTGGGCGTCAATATTGTTGGCGGTTGTTGCGGGACAACACCCGAACATTTGAAAGCGGTTGTAGATAAAGTTGGTGGGAAAATACCAGCCGATCGCAAGGTGGACTGGGAGCCGTCGGTGTCCAGTCTTTACCAATCGGTGACACTGGACATGGATCCCAAACCGCTGATCGTGGGCGAGCGCACCAACGCTAACGGTTCACGAAAATTTAAGGGCCTCCTCGAAGAGGAAAATTGGGACGGCATGGTCGACATGGCGCAGGAGCAGGAACAGGGCGGCGCGCACGTCATCGATGTTTGTGCCGCGTATGTCGGACGCGATGAAATCAGCGATATGGATGAGATTATTCCGCGCTTTAACCGGCAAGTGACCGTACCGCTGATGATCGACTCCACGGAGTGGGAAGTGATCGAGGCGTCGCTGAAGCAGATCTCCGGCCGGGCGATTGTCAATTCCATTAATATGGAAGACGGCGAAGACCGGATGGCGAAAGTCCTGCCGCTTTGCAAAAGATATGGCGCGGCCGTTATCGCTTTGACCATCGACGAAGACGGCATGGCAAAAACCGCAGAGAAAAAAATCGAGATCGCCCGGCGGATTTTTGATCTTGCCACGGAAAAATATGGAATGCGCCCTGAGGATTTGCTCTTCGATCCGCTCACCTTCACCCTGGGAAGCGGCGATCAGGAATTTCGCCGTGCCGGTGTTGAAACGTTGGAGGCGTTGCGCGGAATCAAGGAACAGTTACCTGGTGTTCATACACTGCTCGGGGTGAGTAATATTTCTTTTGGGCTGAATCCGGAAACGCGGCACGTACTGAATAGCGTTTTTATGCACACCGCCATCGAATACGGCCTGGATGCCGCTATCGTCCACGCTGGCAAGATTATGCCGCTGTTCAAGATTTCTGAAGAAGAACGCAAGCTCTGCGAAGATTTAATCTTTGATAAGCGCACAGAAGATTATGATCCGTTGACCGAAATGATGGCGTTCTACGAGAGCGAATCCGGGAAAAAACCCCGGGAAGCGCAGAAAGTCGATGAAACGCTTCCGGTTGAAAAACGGCTCGAAAACCGGATAATCGACGGACGAAAACAGGGTTTGCAGGATGATTTGGACGAAGCGCTGGAGTCATTTAGTCCGCTGGATATTATAAATAACTTTCTGCTCGCAGGGATGAAAACTGTTGGCGAACTGTTTGGCGCCGGAGAGATGCAGCTGCCATTTGTTCTGCAATCCGCAGAGACGATGAAAGCCGCAGTCGCGCACCTTGAACCGCATATGGATAAAACGGAAACCTCTAACAAAGGCAAGATGGTTATAGCGACTGTGAAAGGTGACGTTCACGATATCGGGAAAAATCTCGTGGATATTATTCTCACCAACAACGGCTATGAAGTGGTCAACCTTGGCATCAAAATCCCGATTGACCAGATTCTTGACGTTGCGGAAGAGACTAAGCCGGATGCCATCGGCATGAGTGGATTGCTGGTGAAATCCACGGTGATTATGAAGGAAAACCTCGAGCTGATGAACGAGCGAAACCTGAAGTGGCCGGTAATTTTGGGTGGCGCCGCATTGAAACGGCGCTATGTCGAACACGATCTCCGCAAGATTTACGATGGTCCGGTTTACTACGGCAAAGATGCGTTCGATGGACTCAATATTATGAATGATCTCGTGAGTCAAAAACGAGAGACCTCAAAAATCGAACCGGATTCAGATGTGTTGGATGTCCCTGAGCCGAAGAAGATCAGCAAAAAAGTCCGGACCCGCACGGTAGGGCCATCGCTGGGAACTGACGAATATATCCCATCGGATGTGAAACACGACAATCCGGTGCCGGAGCCACCGTTTTGGGGGACAAAGGTAGTCACTGATATCGATATGAACGACGTTTATCCTTATATCAACACGATCGCGTTGTTTCGCGGACAGTGGCAGTACCGAAAATCCCGGAGCAATCGCGAGGAATTTGACCAGATTATGGAAGAGGAGGTCCAACCGGCGTTCAAGCGGATGCAGCGCAAGGGAACCGAAGAAGGTTTGCTGAATCCGCGCGTTGTTTATGGGTATTTTCCGTGTCAATCCGACAAAAATGACCTGATCGTGTACGATCCTGATAGCCACGAGGAATTGGAACGATTTACATTTCCCCGGCAGGACGGAAAAAAACATCTCTGCCTCAGTGATTTCTTTCGTCCGTTCGATTCCGGCAAGATGGATGTGGTCGCATTTCAATTAGTGACGGTCGGGAGTGAAGCATCACAGGAATCCCAGCGACTGTTTGACAATGACGAATACAAAGAGTATCTCCTGTGGCACGGATTCAGCGTGGAAAGCGCTGAGGGTTTGGCAGAATACTGGCACAAGCGCGTCCGCGAAGAACTTGGTTTTGGGAATGAAGACGCTGATGACATTAAGAAGTTATTTAAGCAAGGATATCGCGGCTCGCGATACAGTTTTGGATATCCCGCCTGTCCGCATCTCGAGGATCATGAGCAGATGTTCAGATTACTGAATCCGGATCGAATTGGCGTTGAACTTTCCGAAGGTTATCAGCTGCATCCGGAACAGAGCACGTCAGCGATTGTGGTGCATCATCCGAGGGCGAAGTATTTTACGTTGTAGATTTGTTGAGTCCGATTAAAACAATACAACACCGAAAAGCACCGAAAAACACTGAAAAATAAAATTGTTGTTTGTGTGTAGCTGTACATTGTACTGAATGTGAAATGATTGAAAATTGTACATTGAATCTCCAACCCTTATACCTTATTTCCGTATTTCTATATCTCCGTATTTCCAGAAGCGAGATTATGATTATGATTAAGAGTCAGATTAGGAGGGAGATCGACTGCGGCTCACGGATCACTTATGTTTTTGGATTCCCCGCTTAAACCACGCAACCGCCGGGACTTTAAGCGGGAATGAATTTTTGTTTGTAATGCGTGAAGCGTGATTCGTAATGAATAATGCGTGATCCGTTGATTTTAAACGAGACTTATCCGGAGATATTCGCGCTTTCACCTTCTCACGTCTCACGTCTGACGTTTCTATCCACTCCACCGCACCAGATCACATTTCTATTCACTCCGCCTCGGCGGATCACTATTCACTGAGCACTGGTAACTGTTCACTGATGTTTTTACCCGTATTCCCCAATCAACCACAACACATCAACACACCAATACCGCAACACCCAAGAACTGTTTTTCTTAAAACGGCCAGATAATTGGGATCAGGAGCACTGCGATAATGAAAAACATAATATTGAGCGGCGAGCCGAATTTTAAGTAATCGGTGTAGCGATAGCCACCGGGACCGTAAACCATTGTGTTCGTTTGATATCCCACCGGAGTCATAAACGATGCTGAAGCGGCAAAAGTCACTGCCATTAAAAACGGTATCGGACTCACTCCAAGTAAACTGGCGGTCGTTATCGCAATCGGCGCCATTATAATTGCGGTGGAATTGTTGGACATCGTTTCGGTCAAAATATTCGTGACCAGATAAGTTCCAGCTAGTACGATGCGTGGTCCATAAGGCCCGCCCAAAGCCGCAATGTGTTCACCGATGATTTGTGCCAGGCCGGTTTTTTCCATGGCATATCCCAATGGAATCATACCTGCCAGCAGAAAGATTACGCTCCAGTCGATCGCTTTATACGCCTCCTGCATCGTAATGGTGCGGGTAATCATAAGTACCAAAGATCCCAGCAGCGCTGCCTTCAGAATAGTTACAACATTCAAAGCAGCCAACACTACCACTAAAAGGATTACGCCGATAGCAATTATCCATTTATTTCCACGCTGGAGCTTGATATCGACTTTTTCTAATACGACAAAATTCTGATCATCTTTGAGGGCATCGATGCGACGTTCTGAACCGTAGATAAGCAAGGTGTCTGAGGCATTCAACGGCGTGTTGGATATTTTATTGCGCAGCGTTTCACCGTGTTTCCGGATAGCCATAACGAAGCATCCGTATCTGCGCCGGAAATCAATTTCTTTCAACGTGCTGCCGATCAGTCGACTGGTGGGAGAGACCAGGACCTCAGTTAAAATGTTATCTCCGATGGAGAGTTCATCGTCATTTAATTTGGTCTCGGTTAATAGGAGTAATTTATAGCGATCCTTCAGTCGCATCAGCCGTTGAAAAGGGCCCCGGACCAGTAAAATATCGCCTGGATGCAACCGGGTAATCCGGATATCGATCAGGATTTTCCGCTTGCCGCGGATAATTGCCAGAATATTAATATCATAATTTGCGCTGATATCTTCCTGGAGTGCCGTTCGCCCAACCAGTGGACTCCCTTCCGGAATTTTTAACTCTGTTAAATATCTGGTCATATGATATTTCTGGGTTAAACTGGAGAGAATGCTGCGAACGGGAAGTTTCTTGCGGGCAAAGAGCAGTAAATATGTCATGCCAAAGAGCATAAAAATTCCACCGAGTTTGGTGAATTCGAACATGCCAAGCTGACCCAGACCGTGGTCGGCAGAAATCGATGAAACGATTATATTGGTTGAAGTGCCTATCAAAGTCATTGTACCGCCAAAAATGGAAGCATACGAGAGCGGGATTAATATCTTGGATGGGCTAATTCTGAATTCATTGGAGAATTGCAGCGCCAGCGGCAAAAAGATGGCAACCGCTGCGGTGTTATTGATAAATGAAGAGAGAACCGCGGCTGCCAGTAAAAATACAATATAGACTTTCGAATCATCGTTCTTTGTAATATGGATGATTCGATCGCCGAGGATGTTGATCGCCCCGGTTTTGGTCAGCCCGAAGCTCAGCACAAACATGGCGGCAATCGTAACCGTCGCCGGATTGTTCAGCCCTTTGAGCGCTTCATCCAGGGTGATAATGTTGGTCAGGAGTAAACTCCCCACGACGAGCCCCGCCACAAGATCTATGGGAAAGATCTCAGAGATAAAAAGCGCGACGGCGCCAACAATGATGATCACCAGAATCAGGATGTCCATATTGGGCTTTATCTTATTTTTGAGTGAAATTATATAATAATATCAGCGATTCCGTTCACCAAAGTTTTTCTCACAAACAGAGACTCCACACCACAGGACAAACGAAACTATCATCATTTCGACCAGAAGAGAAGAGAGCTACAAAGCGATTTTGAGGTAAGTAAACTGGATGATAAAGTTATCCGAATCGCGGAAAATCACGTCGATGCCCAGCGAATATTGTGGGTTTAATTTATACATTGCTGTGCCATACGCCGCCAGCGGAGAACGTTCACTGAAGTCGTATTTTTTCGTGGAAATGAGATTTTCGGAATCTCCCTGCACCCGGTAGATTTTCCGGGTTTGGTCTCCAACCACGGTATGTTGGTATACACCACCGGCGAGGACAACAGATTCATTCGCATATTTGATACCGAGCTTCGCGGCAAAATCGTGAAAGCTGTAATTAGCCTTCTGACGGTAGGTATTTACACCGCTGGTCTGCTCAATTTCACCGCTCACGGGATTATAGCGCCAACTCAAATCAGTGTACAAAAATCCCAGTGATAGCAGAGCACCGGCGTGATAATCCAAATGAATATTTTGGGTAAGCCGTGAATTGGAAATGGCTGGATCCTCCAGGGTAAAACTGTTGCCTCCGATTCCGGCGTAAACATTAATATTGGGATGGAGCGCATACAGCATTGAAAGGCTTCCCATCGCGGACTGGGTGTAGAGCGTCCCGTAATCCCACTGCGAATATCCACCAGTAACAATATACCCGTAAAAAGCCTGACGATGAATCATCACATCGGACATCGGTGTGCGCGATTGAGCGGATATGGTTGTGGTTAAAGTGAAGGATAACAGAGTCATCGCAATAATGTGGGCAAATCGTTTTATCATCATGGTAATACCAGATCTTTTTCTTTTGTTACAGAAGAATTCACTTCAGCGCGCACCCGGATGGTATTTCCGAAATGATCACTGGGATAACTGACTTGTACCGTCGCAACGCCATCACTATTCGTTGAAGCGGAGGCTCCAATTGTTGCCGACGTATCCGAAGGCGGAATAAGACTGAAATAAACCACGGTGCCTTCTCCCACGGGATTTCCGTAAATATCCTCAACCATCGCGCTGACGTCCGCCTGGTACACGCCGTTGTTCAGATCATTGCGCTGTCCGATGCCGAGAAGAATTTGATTCGGCTCAGCTCCAATGATGGTAATGAGCGGAACGGTCTTTGTCACGCTGCTGGAACTGACAGTGATCGTTGCGACACCGGTTGTGCTAATCGTATCGCTGTGGAATATAACCTGTGCTTCTCCGTTGTACACTGTGGCAGGGACAGAATTACTGCCGCCTGGATTCAAATCCGAAGTCAGATACCCGCGATTTGTGGAGAAAGTGAGAGAAATATTTGACTGAATCGGCACGCTGTCCACGTCAGCAACGGTTGCAGTAACCACACTGGTTTTGATACCGTCAGCGCCTTGCATAAATACTTGCGGCGGTTCAGCGTTGAGGCTGACATAAAAAGCCGTCGGTTGTTTAAAAACGATTGATCGGGTTTGAGTTACGATATCCCGGTAACTCGCGGTGATCTGAACGTCTGAATCGGCGCTGCTGCCAGCGGTGAGCATGACTGTGGCTTTCCCCGAGGAATCTGTGGTGGCTGATCCCCGAATTGAACCGTTGGTTGTGCTGAAATCGATTGTTTTCCCTGTGACGATTCTGTTCGTATTGAGTTCTTTCAACTGAGCCGTAATTATTGCTTCACTGGTATTGTTGGCAGGAAGTGATTGTCTCGAACTTGTCAACGTTAGCGTTAATCCGCGAATTTCTATGGGGAGCGTCGATTCATTGGTTGTACCTGGCAGGGAAGCTGTGACAGTCGCCGTTTGGTTGCTGGCTGCAACAGGTGAAGTCAGAGTGACAGTCGCTTCGCCATTCTGCGTGGTGACATTTGTCTCATCCAATGAGCCAAGATCAGTATTGAACATAACCTGCTGCCCGTCTAACGGAGTACCAGAATTATCCGTTACCTCTGCAGTAATCGTGGTAGTGGAAACTCCGTCACCGCGCATCGAAGTGCGACTGGCGGAGAGTTGGAGGTTTCCGGCGCTGCGCTCGACTAATACTATATTGACGGTATTGGAATAGATTGCTCCAATCTTTGCCCGGATTTGAGCGTCTCCGGGAACGATTCCGGCCGTAAAGGTGGTGTAAAGTTGTCCAAAGGCGTTGGTGGTTAAATCAGAGGGAATTACGCCTCGCGAACCCTGCAGCGTGACCGGGTGTTCTCCAATCGGATTGCCGTTTGCCCGCAGCGCGATGAGCGTGAGATTACTTTGGCTTGATCCATTTGCCAGGAGCGTATCTCTGGAACTGGAGAGTGAAAGGTTGACGCCACTGAAGACCAAACTCAACGTATCGCTGTTTGCCAGAGATGATCGCATTGCGGGCTGACTGGCCGTTATTGTATTCGTCGATGCAAGTGAAGGATGATTGTTGCTTGGTTTACGGATCGACGCGAGAGTATTATTCTTCAGTAAAGCGGAAGATTCTAAATTATCTAACCTCTTTGGAGTGGACTTCGCCAAAGGAGCACTGCCGCTAAATCCTGATAATTGGGCATAGATTTCCAGCGGTACATCAGTGGTGCTTGTTGGCGCGGTGACCACAAACTCTGCATTACCAGCAGCATCTGTCGTCACTTTTCGCGAAGAGAGTACATCGGGATTGCTTGAGGTAATCCGGATATCGAGACCGTTAATTGGATCCAGGGTTTCGTTAAGCGCGTTTGCGGTGATCCGGACTTGTGTGGCACCATCAGCCAGGGGATCCGAAGGCTCAGCGCTCAGATTGATAAAGTAATTTGGCGGTAAAAGTTTCACGGTCAATGTATCGGAGTAACTTCCCGCACTGACTCTGATCAGCGCTGTGCCACTATCCGAACCGGCACTGAATTCACTGTGGGCCATGCCGGTTGCATCGGTTGTATCGGAAGCCGGTGAAATAGAACCTAGATTGGTTAACTCGGCAAACATCACGTTCGCACCGGAAAGCGGATTTCCATCGGAATCAGTGACCCGGGCTGTGAGCTCGGTAAATCCGGTTGGTGCTATAATCTCACGGGAATCTGCGTAGGCGGTATCAAGAATTGCAACAATGGCCTGCAGGTTTATTTCCACCGTATCCTGATCCGAGCCGGCAGCGACCAGAATTTGCGCCGTACCTGCCTGACTACCGCTCGTAAATTGGGTGGATGCCCGGCCATTGACATCTGTGGTATCTTGCGAGGCCGAGAGCGTTCCCAGACCAGTAAGTTCGCTAAATTGAACGAGTTCACCTGTTACAATTGCATTTTGATCATCTCTGACTGTAGTTGTAATGGTGCTGTGATATCCACCGATGGCAATTTCTGATGGATTCGCAACTACATTACTAATATTAATTCCAGTTTCCCCGACCGGTTCAACAGGGCCTTCAATATTTCCCCGATTACAAGTCGAAAGAATGAACAGACTGACTAATGCAATGATTCGTATGCTAATATGTTGACGTACCATCCGGATCTCGGCTTTTTAATTCGTTGAAAGGTTCAAAGTGAAATACACGCGTAAGTTTAGAAATTTTTTCGTGTGTCTGCAATATATTTTAAGTTCCTGCAATTTAAAAGGATAAGTTGTCAAACAGGAAGAGAAAAGTTTAGAAGATTTTTTAGAGAACTCCATAAATTTTGTCAGTTCAACGGAATACTTTTTGCATTTTTCTATAAGACTGTATTGTTGTATAAGATTGGTTAACCCTTTAAAAGCAGGTGTTACGAGACTTCCGGAGGTTTGATGCAATCAAAACTAACGTGAAATTCTCCACATTCTTAGAACGGTTTTCTCATTTACAAGAGTCATTTTCTCCCTAATGTTTTTCTGCCTGCCTGGCGATTCCATCCCTCCCGTATTATAGATTGCTAATATTTACCCTGAACTCGTAAGAGAAGGAGTAAGTGATGAAGCATCTTTTATTGCTCGTAGTATTATTACCTGCGCTCTGCTTTGCACAGCAGAAAGCAGGCGACGATGCGTTCAATACCCGCAGTTACCAGGATTATGACAAGCCCACGATGTGTAAGTCCTGTCACAATGATCTCTATTTCCAATGGGATCAAGCCATGATGTCCAAGGCGTACACCCATCACTGGGATGAAATTGAGTATTTTAAACTTGCAGTGCCCCATGCCGAGAAAGATGAAAAGGTGGCGGGAGTTAAAGCGGGCTGCAACGGGTGTCATTCACCGATTGCGTTTCTCTCAGGTGATACTCCACCGCCGAAACCGGAAGAAAATTCCAGGGCAAATGAATCGGTTTCGTGCGATGTTTGTCATACAATTTCAGGATTTCAGGGCGATGTTCCCCATAATTATAATTACGTCTCCTCACCAGGTAAAACCAAATACGGGCCGAAGCAGGGCACTGTTTCCCCCTATCATAACACGGAATACAGTGATTTTATCCAAACAGCGGAATTTTGTGGTACCTGCCACAACGAAAAAAGTCCTTACGGAGTCTGGGTTAAAAGCACACATCTGGAATTGAAGGAAGGCCCCTATTACGAAGAAGGCGTTGTGTGTCAGGATTGTCACGTTCCCCGGGCGATGGATAAAGCGGCCGTTATGGCGGAAGAAGAGAGTATGGTTGGACAGCACCTGTTTCACGGGGCGCACGTTGATGGCAAGTTACGCGGTGTCGTCGAAATGATTATTGCGCCAAATACCAGAGAAGCAGGACCCGGCGAGACGATGATTCTGTCGCTGGAATTGTTTAATCAGAAAACCGGACACAAATTTCCGACCGGATCAGCAGAAGAGCGAGTGGTATGGGTCCACGTAGAAGGCACTGATGCCGATGGAAATACCTATCATCTCCCGGTGGATAAAAAAGGGTTTAAGGGTGAAGAGTATACTATTGCATCGGATACCCTGGCATATCAGGATTTCGCGATCCCGCTGGAACTTGAAAATTTTAAAGGAATCCGACGGGAAGATGTGCCCATCGGCGATCGCATTTATCGCATGCCATATCTTGATTCGCAGGGACGCCAAACGATTATGCAGTGGAATACGGCATCTCTGGGACCCGATTATCGTATCGGACCCCGCGAAACCAAGAAAGAGCACTATACTTTTCAAATCCCCGGTGATGCCCCTGTGGGTAAGATGACCTTCAAGGCAACGATGTATTATCGCAAACTCCCCGTACCCGTTCAGGAATTTTTAGACGTTCCGGCTGACGAATCCAGAGCCGTGATGATTAATGATGCCTCAACGTACGTAAATATAGTCAATACTTATTATTAAAGACGAGGAGACGTGTGTTATGATGAGCAAATATGTCAGGTATGGAGTGTTTGGCCTTTTGTTCTTATTTCTGTACACAACCTCTGTGATTGCACATCCGGGCTTTGCCCGAAAATACCGGATGAGTTGTACCACATGCCATAATCCTGCTCCAAGATTGAAACCGTTTGGCGACGATTATGCCGCTAACGGTTTTGTGATGCAAGGACAGGAGCCTTCCCGTTACCACATCGATACCGGAGACGATTTACTATTGTTGCAGGCGTTGCCACCGATTGGATTTCGTTTGGATGCTTATGCGCAATATTCCTATGATGCCAAAACCGATGAATCGATTAACGACTTGCAAACTCCCTATATCCTCAAAATTCTCTCCGGGGGACGCGCCACTGAAAATATGTCGTACTATTTCTACTTTTTTATGAGTGAGCGCGGCGAAATTGCTGGTGTTGAAGATGCGTTTTTATACTGGCGGACACTTTGTGGTGTCCCGGTAAATCTCACTGTCGGACAATTTCAAATGTCAGATCCGATGTTTAAGCGTGAGTTGCGTCTGGAAATTGAGGATTATCAGATCTATACCACGCAAGTCGGCGATGTTCCCACAACGCTGACTTACGATCGTGGGATAATTCTCGGTTACGGAATGCCGTGGGGCACTGATGTGACATTCTCTGTTGTGAACGGCAACGGAATTGGTCCGGCTGTGGGGCACCGGTTCGATTACGATAATTATAAAAACCTGTTTTTCAGAGCTTCCCACGGCTTTGATGAATCGTTCCGGATTGGAGGATTTGCCTATTACGGGAAAGCAGCCGATCCCAGTGGAGCGACAGATAAAGATGACACGATGTTAATGGCAGGTCCCGACGCCACGATCGATGTTGGGAAATTTCAGTTGAACCTGCAGTATCTGTGGCGAACTGATGATAACCCGATGTACACGTTAACTGCTCCAAAAGATCCGGTGTTAACGCAGGGCGGATTTGCAGAGGTAATCTACGCGCCGAATAGCGATCGAAGTCGCTGGTATTTAATTGGGCTTTACAATTATCGGACTTCGGATATTACGGATATTGCGCCTGGGAGTGCCGGCTTGGAATATCAGTCCGCCGGACTCACCTGGACTTACTTATTGGCTCGTAACCTGCGATTTGTGTCTGAATACAACTATAACTTCGAATTGGAAACCCATAGACTGACCCTCGGATTTTTCAGCGCATTTTAGACAAATCTTTGCCTGAACGATTAACGCAAAAAGAGGCGCTGGTTCTTTCGAATCAGCGCCTCTTTGATATTTTACCCCATATGTTGGGGTTAAAATGCTGTGTAGGGCGTCACTTCTCAACTTGCGTGATTATTGCGGGGACAATCTCCGTGGTTATGGTTTCGCCGGCGCGTTCGTACGCCTTTAGTCCGGCATGGTCGTAATCGAGATGAATTCCTTTAATATCTGAAAGTCTGTTTTTGTATATCTCTTTGCCAGAGTTCATATCAAGGACTGAGAGGGAGAGATCAACATACGCGACGTATTGTCCGTAGACTTCAGCGCCTTTTCGGGAATCCGCCATAATCGTAATCACCAGATCGGCGTCATTCATTTTATCGACGAAACTAAATCCGTCCGCCATCAGTGCATTTTTTATCACCGGTTCCAGCTGCGAGACATTGAGTGGTTTACCAAAGTTTGATTCTTTGGCATCGATAAATGCGGTCAAACCCTTGATATTAAGGATGAATCGCTGGGACGGAACCGCAATACCGGCAATCATCCCCTGGATAACCTCATTGGTACTATCCAGTGGCACTAATTGTTGTAAATTCAGTGATGCGGTAACCATTTGCAATTGATCTTGTCCCGTAATCTTTGCGACCCGGCACCGGGCTTTTCCCTGGGAGTTTGTGTGCATTTGTTCTATCAGTTCACCTTCGCCGCGGACAAATTGAAAATGAAGCGGCAAATTTGCCACCGGAATGCGACGATTGCCTGATGTAATATATTCTGCCTGAACATCCAGAGTTTTTGCCAATGGTTGCCCTAATTTTCCGGGTGTCTTTTCCGGGGAGCCTGAGAACTGGATTTGCCCTAATATTGATTGTACCGCAGCGTAAATTTCATTTTTGACGTAGATTTGTTTGCCCTGGTAAGTAGTTTCCAGCGGTTCGGTGAAATAGCCCTGAATCGGTTTAAATGCTTCCAGATATAATCCGAGTGCGCCTGCAGGATCGCGTTTTTCCAACTGCTGCTGACCCTTGTCATACAGGTTCATCGCAAGATTCACCGCATTATCTATGCGCTTTTGTTTATTGGCTGCGTAGGTTGCCCGGGAAAGCCGATAATACACCCAGTACTCATTACTATTTTCATACGTGTCGATTAACTCATAACCTTCCAACTCGGCGGCAGTTGTCGTGCGAATTTCCTGGCGCACCCGCTCTTCCGATAAACCGGATTGTTCCACCGCAATATCGATCAGTTCACTGGAGATATTTACGGTAATCTCGGACGCGAGATCGCTGAGCGCAGCCTGTTTTGCACTCTGCAGATATTCTTTTCCGTCGCCGGTCTTCACCGCCACACCGATACCGATGTAATATGCCGGATCGACTGGGCGTTGTTTCACCCAGTCGGGTGTTTTGGCATACGCTGGAGCGATTATTCCAATAACAATAATGATGAAAAGGTACAAACGTCCGGAAAATAGCATTGCAAATTCCCAGGGTTGAAGTTATCTGTTATTCAAATTCTGCAGAATAAAATTGTTTCAACAATCCAATCTGTGGAGTAAAACTTGCAGAATTTTGGATCATCTCGAATGATTTTTCATTTTCGGATTGAAATTGCACATTTGCGGGGATTAATTCCTTCGTGATTCCGCCAACCTCAACGACAACCCGAAGTCCCCAATGCCCATTAATGGAATTTGTCACATCGGTCGAGGGTAAATAGTAATAGGAATTTCCCTGGCTGTCTGTATCAAGACCAATGACCGGGCCGTAAGCTCCATTGCCATCAGGGCCGTCATAGAAGTATAATGAAACGAAAAAATCGCTGTTAAAATTTAATCCCATAGAAGTGAGATCGTACAAATTCCAATCCCCGCTATCATTTGATAAAGTTGCATCATAGGTATCGATGTAATCACCATTCGTATCGTAGAAATCGATATCGTAATCGAAGGAATACCCCAGCGGACTGGCTCCATATACTCGCACGCCCACCACGTGCACAGGAGTTATTGGCGAGATAAACTGCGTGATAAACTCGGTATAGGGCTCATCGGCATACCAGCCCTCATTAAATTCGTTGTCATCGTAAACGATTTGGAAAGGATCCCATTGGATCGGTATGCTGATTGTGATTTCTTTCTCATTGAGATTCACAGTCCTGGATCCGTGAAAAAGTCTGTTCTCTCCGGCATCTCTTCCTTCAATATCGAAGGTTCGATTATCACCCTGTTTTACATCAAATTGACCATAAGCTTCCCGCTGGCCGCTATTTGTTCGGATGGTCAACTGTTTGTTCTGTGTGTCCATACCCGGGCCAGAGATTTTGAGCAATACCTTCTCAACAAACATACTTTTTGCTAAGCCTGTACTGGCCTCATTCACTCCAAGATTTATCTGGACGGTGGACATGTCTTCGATTTGTGTAAACACCGGATTACTCTCGCATCCAAAGAAGAGTGGAGTGCTGATGATCAGTATCAGAATATATTTAAAGTATTTCATGACTAGCCTCTGCTGTTAGACTTATGGTAACGGAATTGAAATCGAAACGGCGGAGGTATTTTCGTTCCCGCCGGTGCTGCTCAGAGCATATGCGGTTCCGCCTGCCACACCAACGCCGATAATCGTCCAGAACCACCATTTTTTATACACCGGACGTTTTGCAGAGGCCTGCTGTTGAGCTTGCAGATCTTCGCTGGTGACATGCTGGAATTCAATTTGTTTGGATGGGTGCTGGCCGACTAATTGGTCTTCCATGGACTGTGCTGTCTGATCCATCAGCGTAAAAATTTCTTCCCCAACTCGTCCACGTTTACTATCGGCCTTAAGGATCCGGCTGGTTTCAACGTCGATAAGTCTTGCGTTAATTTGAATCATCGAGCCAATCCGCACGAAACTGCCAACCAAAATTGCATTCGCCCCAACAGCGCGGCCAACTTCTACCGCTGTCTGTTCGTCAACAACGCCGCTCATGCCCAGTTTCATTTCAGTCATTGCATCCTGCAGCCGGCTGCGTTCAACAATTTCCAGGCGCCCGCCTTTCGCCATGCTCGTGATAATGGACTCCGGAATAGCCTTTTCCAAATAGTCTAAACTTTCGTCCCGGCTCGTATTTTTAAAATCTACGATGGCGATCACGACTTTATCGTCTTTTTGCAGCGGATAGGCAATTGCTACCGTTTGAAGTATGAAGCTAACCAGAATAAACAGTGCGATATGTTTCTTAAATCCTTCCATAAACACTCCTTAGTGGCTGATTCCGGTGAATAATTCTCTCACCTGTCAGAATACTCTATTATGAAATGTTCGGATCGCATAACGCCACGCGATCCCACCAACAATGTCGATTAAAATTCAATACCCGGAGCGAGTGAGGATGTGCCCCGTAAAGCTAGGTGTAGCAAAAAAATCAATCGTAGATCAATCTGTTGTAAATATAAATTATTTTTTCCGAAGGGCAATGGGAATTTCAATCTCTCCTGTGATTAACTGCGGTAATAATTCAGGCATTCTTTTAGTGTTGGAGTGATCTGGTTTCCCGCTGGAACCGGTCAGAAAATTCTACCAGAGATGATGTGGAAAAGTGCTCCTCGGCCAGCCATTGTTGTAATTTCAATTGGCGTGCAGCATTTTGTGCCGGAGTGTAATGATCATTGCCGGAATCTGTCTGGCCGGTACTCAGTCGTCCCAGGAGATGCAACATCGCACCGGGATTATATCCAGCACGTGTCGCGTAGATAAGTCCGTACCGATCTGCTTCATCTTCGTATTTTTGCAATCTGCCTGCAAAGATGTTTTCATAGGATTCCATCGCAATGTTTTCAAGATCAGCCGTCGTTGCCATGGTTGCTGAATCCGGTTGGGTTTCCTGGTCAAGTTCGGCAAATGCGTTATCGGCTTTGATCATCACCTTACGCTTTTCCATTTCTTTCATGCCGTGCCGCTGAACAACATGGGTAATTTCATGACCAAGAAAACACGCCAACTCGGCTTCGTTTTGCATTGCCTGCAGCGCACCTTTGGTAACAAAAATAACTCCGCCGGGACAGGCATAAGCATTCACGCCGGCCTGATCCAGGATGAAAAATTTAAATGGTACATCATAGGCGTTGCTGGCTTCTGCCACAAGATTCCCAACGTAATTTACATAATTTTGAGCCGGAACATTCTGATAGATACCCAATTGAGAAATTTTTGCAGCGACCGCTAAGCCCACGCCTTCTTCAGAGAAAGTGAACGTGGTTTGTCGCTCGACTGGCGGCAGATCTGCAATACGGTGAATCCTGCGTAAATTTCGATTTTGATACGTCTGTTGTTTGAATCGTTGGTATGCTGCCGGATTGATATGGTACGAATAAATCGATTCCAGAAATTCCTGATCGCCGTTCAAACGCTGGGTAAATTTATTCGCAAAACCTTTGACCGCAGCCGAAACTCCAGATTGGGCTACCTCTGTGACTGGCTTTTGTTGCCCCATTTGTGCAAAAATATCCTGCCGTTTGGCTTTGCCTTCAGTCACTTTGGATGAGACATATCCGGTCATATCATTGATTTGGATTTTATACCAGCCTTCGGATTCTTCCAATAATTCGAACTGGGCACCTTCCGAAAGTTCAGCCAGCGCTGGAAAGAACGCGCCAGGGCCCTCGCGTAACACCGCCCGATCTCGTTTTACTGTCAATTGATCGCCTGCGAAGAGCAACGCAACCTGTAAAAGAATAACTCCAAAAAGTATTTTTTTTAGTCGGTGATTCATTGGAAAAGTCCTTTCGTCTATAAAAAAGTCCGGTTCTCTGTTTACTTGGACATCAAGGTAAAAATACCATCCCACGCTTCGGGATGATCCTTTTTCAGCAGTTCACAACGTTCCAGCATAGTTTGTGACGCCGAATCTTTATGTGTGCCTTCCGCCAATTCAGTAAAAAGTTTGACCGCCTTTTTCCATTCAGCGGCCCGATACGCGGAGAGCGCTTCCTCGTATTGGGGAATCCAGGAATAGTCTTTATCCCGGGCAGAATCAACGGAGTCCACCAGTTCATAGATCTTCACAGGCATGGTTTTCCCTTTAACGCGCAAGAGGTCCAGCTCTCTGAAGATAAATTCTTCTTCCACAAGATCGTGGGTTGATTCGCTGACAATGATTTTTGTTTTAAATACTTTGTTCACGCCTTCCAAACGGGCAGCCAGATTAACATCATCGCCGATGGCAGTGTAGTCTGTGCGCCGTTCCGAACCGATATTACCGGCAACAATCGGTCCCGAATTCATACCAATGCGCGTGTTGAGGTGAAAGTGTGCCGCCGGCGTTAAATCTCCGTCATCTTCCTGAAGTTGAAGGGAATAGTCCCGATGCGCTAAAGCCGCCTGGCACGCCAGCAAGGCATGATCATCTCTGGGAAGCGGTGCGCCGAAAAGCGCCATTATGCCATCACCGGTGTACTTATCCAACAAGCCATTATGATCCAGGACAAAACTGGTGAGCCGGTCAAAATACTCGTTCAGATATTTGACCAATTCTGGCGCTGTCCGACCTTCGGAAAACGTGGTAAAATTGTAGATATCGCTGAACAGCACTGTCGCGTAAATTTCATCGCCGCCCATCTGCACTAATTCAGGATCTTTCATCAAATTTTGAATCACATCCGGATGAACGTATCGGCTGAACACTTTCCGGATTTCCCGCTTCGAGCGTCCTTCAACAACGTAACTGACCGTGGCAATATATACATAGGACAGCACGAAACCGATCAAGGGAATGGTGATGTTGACAGCAGTACGTTTTCCCTGCCACGCGAGTAACGCGACGCCAAAAATATATCCCAACACCAACAGCATCAATGGATTACTCCATTTCATCTCAAGACGGGAGAAGATCACTATCACAAGAAATGAAACCAGAATCGTGTTCAGCAGATTCATCCAGGCTGGCAGGAAATGGACAAAATCGGCGTGCCGGAGATTACTTAGAATTGTCGCCCAGATTTCCATACCAGGATAGACAGAATATTCAGTAAATGGCGTGGGCTTGAGGTCTAACAAACCGGGTGCTGACGCTCCAATAAAAACATCTTTGCCTGCAAAAACCTGATCGCTCAGTGAAGGCGTGTTGCCGGTAAGTTTTGCGGACGCGGATTGGATTACGGCGCTAAATGGCACATATTTGAACACACCATTGGGCCCGCCTTTCCCGTACCAATTGATGAAATAATTCCCATCGGGTTGTAACGGTATTTTATTGTCGCCCAGCAGAAGGCTTTGTCCTACTACGCGTATAGAATTGGTTTCTGCATCGGTCAGTGAAGCACTCAGCGCAAGATTCGGATAGTATTTTCCGTTGAGCAGGTTGAGTAATCTCACTCGTCGGATAATTCCATCAGGATCCGGTTTAATATTTGTGACACCAATGGACTCAGTTGCCTGGAGTAAAGTGTCTATCGGTAATTCAATCCCGCTGTACGGGTGCGACTGAGGAATAGAATCACCTTTGATGTTAATGGCGAATGCCGATAACTTTTTCGGCACGGATGAAGAATCAAACTGCATTTCGGCGCCCAATACTACATTACCTGCCCGCTGAATGGCCTGGGCGAAAGCGCCGTCTGTTTCCTCCGGATCAGTTTCGGCGCGCCGTAAATCGGGCTCGTAAAACAGCATATCAAACAATACGGTCCGCGCACCGACCGCAGAAAAATAATTCATAGCGTGCGCATAAAAATCTCTGGGCCAGGGATACGAAATGCCGTTGTCCGAGAAAAAGTCCAAACTGTTTTTATCGATTGCGACCAGTACGATATTTGTGTCCGATCGCGATGTAATAGGAAACTGAACGAATCGGTAATCCATAGTTTTGAGTTCAATTTCCTGAACTGTTTCGATCTGATCGATGGCGAATGCCAGCAACGCAATGACACACGCGCTGAGCAAAATCAGATACCATTTTTTATAATGTTTAACGTAGAGAGATCCCAGCGATTCGCGAGATTTAGGAGTGGTCATTTGGCTCTTTTAGTTTTGGTAAGAATGCGATCCAAACACCATCAAATTAGCGGCTCACCAGACAATCTGCAATAGAAATATCTCTGAGGGAAAGAGGAGAGGAATGCAGATGCTAAATTATGTCGATAATAAAAAAAGCCCGGCAGTTGCCGGGCTTTTTGGTAGAACTCGATTTGCTATTCCTCAGTTACGGTGTCCGGATATCGCCTGACGCATTGTTATAAAACACATTGTTGCCGTCATTCACCGGATCAGCCGGGTCGACAGCGGAACTCGATGATGCCAGGTATAGTCCATATCCACTGCTGTTATGGATAGTACTGTGGTTCAGTTTGAGCTGACTATCACTGGCAATATACACATCCGCATAGTATTGACCGGCGAACCCAATATTACAATAACTGAGTTCATTGAGCGGATTATTCGAGTTGATATAGACGGCTTGCCAATATCCTGCTGTGGGTATTTCCCCGGTAAACGTAATGGAATCCGTTACCGTACCGACGGCAATCAACGCGCCACCGGATTCAATGTCGAGCCCGGCGTCTGAATCGAACAACAACGTTGCTCCCGGTTCGATGGTAACCTGCGCTCCGACATTGGTATCGTTAGCCTGGAAGCGATACGGGGCATCTGTGGCTGGCCAGGTTTGCTGGGTTATCACGGCTGTTGCATCTACGTCAATGTAGTCGTGAGCATTGCCACCGAGGTAGGTCGATGCCCCATCTATGGAACCGATCAATTGAGCAGGAATCAGAATGGCGGCACCTTCGTTGCCCAGAAAGGCATTAGTACTAAAGGTTGGTAACTTGGAATTCGTATTGGCAACGAGTCCGTCTCCGCTGCTGTACTGTGAAGTGGAATGGGTCATCTTCAATTGACCGGTGTTGGTAACATATATATTTCCGTAATACCCACCTGCGTATTCAATATTGCAATAGGTCAGTTCATTTCCGGGATTATTAGAATTGATATATATCGCTTGCCAATAGCCCGGAGTTCTTTGAGCACCGGTAAACGTAATTGAGTCCGTTGGGGTACCAACTGCGATCAACTGGCCACCGGATTCAATATCGAGGCCGGCTCCAGAAGCAAACATTAACGTGGCTCCCGCCTGGATGGTGATCACCGAGCTCACATTCGTATCGTTTGCCTTAAACATATAAGGCGCATCTGTGGCGGGCCAGGTTTGGTCGGTCTGCACACTCACTGCGGCAACCTCAATATAATTATTGGTATTCCCGGCGCTGTAAACAGAACCAGCGTCAAGCGAGCCCACTAACCTGGCAGGAACGTGAATCGCTGCTCCGGCGTTCTGCGCAAATAAATTAGATTCAAAGCCAGGTAGCTTGGCGTTATCTGCGGCAAATAAACCGGTGCCACCACTGTACCGTGAGGCCGAATGATTGATTTTTATCTGGCTGTCATTCGTTATATAAATGTTGCCATAATAGCCGCCACCGTATTCAACAACACAGTACGAAATCTCATTATTCGGGTTGTTGGAATTCACATAAAGTCCGTCCCAAAAACCTGGGGTCGCTTGTTCGCCAGAGAAACGAATGGAATCTGTGGCACTACCTATTGCAATGAGAGAACCTTCACTCTCGATATCCATGCTCGTTCCGGATTCAAACATAATATGGACACCGGGTTGAATAGTGAGTTGAGCATTGATATTGACGGTACCGGTCACACGGTAATCGGGTTCCGAGGGATCGTCAAAAATATCATCCAAAATGGTGTTCTGGTTGATGCTCTGAATTTCCGGGACATTGGCACTCACTGATGCTGAGGCCACACCGTCATCGTTGCCATCAGAAACGGTTAACTGAATTTTGTACGTGCCTCGCGCATCCGGAACAAAACTGGCCTGTGCATCTGTGGCATTTAAAATAGTGGTCTGACTATTGGTTGGTTTTTCGACGAATGTCCAGTTGTAGGTGATGGCATCGCCGTCCGGGTCGCTGGAATTACTCCCGTCGAGGTTGGCGGTTTCACCAATGCCAACAGATTGCGGAGCCGTAATGTAGGCTTCTGGTGCAGTATTATCGTTTGTCGCATCCGTGACATTTTTTAACTGATCACAGCCGGTAAAGAACATCAATGTTGAAATGCCAAGCGCGCACGTGAGTAATAACTTACGCATGCCTTCCTCCTTATGATTTTGTTTTGGGCGGTTCCCAATCGAAAGTAGTCCCGGGATTTCCAACAAATCCGGAAAGATTCAGCGTGGGAGAACCAATTGTGTACATTTATAAGCGGGACGGTAAAACCACACATTCACCTTGTGTTAGATTTGCGTTAGAGCTTCTGCTCTTCGAATACCCGAAGTCTACAGAAATTCGCCGTATTTTACAACGAGGACTTTTGGGTTCGGCAATGAATTGTGAGTCAGCTCAAGAAAATGTCACGCTGAAATTTTTCCAGAGATTTAATCGGCAGGTTGAAAATAACTCCGGAGCAGCTTAGAGGTGTGATGAATACCCAGTCGGTCAAAGAGCGTAACAAATTCTTCCTCTAAATCCCGCATAATGATGCCGAGTAAATGCGGCTCAATTTCCCAGAGATGTTTTTTCAGTGAGACCCCGTTTTTCTCTTGAGAGGATGTTTGAATCTGCTTGCCTAAATGACGCGGAAATCGGGGATGGTTCAAGATGAAGTTTTGGAAGTCCCGGCTGTATTGTAATTCGGTTACATTCTCGTCAGATAAGTCAGAAAGAGATTGCTCTGAAAGTTGAGGAATATCCCGGGGCACTATGCCGAACAGAGCAAATTCTTCTCTGGCAATATTAGAAAGATTTGTTAGCATATCCTTATTGGAATCCGACCAAACTAACTTACCATCTGAACCTGAATTATCAGCCGAATTATTCGATCTTCGAATACTCACGGTTGCAATACCACGCACATCTTTCTCTGCTTCTTCACTGCTGATTTGTTGCTGAAATTCCTGGAGAAATGTGCGCAGTTGTTTCGGGGCGATGGTTAGATTTTCGGAAATGGTCAGCGTGCCGCTAACGGTCACCGGTGTGTTTTTTGGTTCTTTGGAACGAATGTAGCGCACGAGTTCAGCCGTAATGCGGGCGTTTTCTGTTGGGTCTGGTTCAACTGTATTATCATCGCCGTCCGGAACGGATGCATCAATGCTAATATTATAAATCCCGGCATCGAGTGTTCGATCAATGGTATCAGTCAGCTCTCGCAGTTTTCCCTCCAGCTCTTCACTGGAGCGATCAATATTAACCTTTAAATTCCGCTTCAGGAAAATCGGTCCCCATCCATTCTCTGCGTGTTGCTCTTTAATTGCAGCAGCGATGACGGACACGGTATAATCAGACAATGGCGTAGCGTCAGCCATTTGATCAGAGTCGTTGAGTTCAAAAATTACCGGTCCGGTATCGGTTCGTTGTCTCGCCCGATACACCGCCCGCGCCATCTCGTATGTCATGCCAGAGATGTCGATCGAGGGAATTACATATTGATGCGAAACGTTCTCTGAATCATCAGCCAATGTTTGGTAAAGTGGGTGTAATGAAGCAGGGAAGTTACCGATTTGCTTTCCGGTTTCCCGGATCAACCAGCGTGTGAAAGATTTGACTTCCTCAGATTCTGCAAAGAGGGCTGTTTGAATCAGGGCGTCAATAATATTATCCGCCCAGAGGCGCGCTTTGTTCAGCACATATGCGCTGGGTTCATCGGGATATATTTGTACAACGCCATACGTACCCTGACATAACTGGTCAATTGTATGGAAAATTTTCACAGAAGTCCCTCGATTTTAGGTGGACTGAATGTTTTATTCTTCGCCGGGGATACCCGGTTCTGTCATTGCCCGCACATCCAGTGCTTTTTCTAATTCTTCCTCTGAAAGCAACCCCATTTCCTTGACGACCTGGGTCACCGGTTTTTTCTCAGCAGCGGCCTTTTTCGCCACTTTACTTGCCTGATCATAGCCGATTGCCCGGTTGAGCGCCGTTGCAATAGATGGGTTCAATTCCAGTAATTCCTGACAACGCTCGCGGTCAACCTCAATGCCGTCCAGACAGTTGGCCCGGAAAGCATCAAAGACGTGCGAAAGAATATCAATGCTCTCCAACACAGCGTGTGTCATGACCGGCATCATGACGTTCAGCTGAAAGTTGCCTTGCTGCGCCGCCACTGTAACCGTGGTGACATTACCCATCACCTTGGCGCAAACCTGCATCATCGACTCACTCATCACCGGATTCACTTTTCCCGGCATAATCGATGATCCAGGCTGAATGGCTGGTAATTTGATCTCAGCGATTCCGCCGACCGGACCGCTGCTCAGCCACCGGATATCGTTGGCGACTTTCATAAAGGCAGCCGCAATGGTATTCAAAGTGCCAGCTGTTGAGACGTATGCATCTTTGGCGGCTTGCGCCTCAAAATGATTTTTTGCTTCAAAAAATTCATAGCCGGTAATCTCAGAAAGTCGCTCGATCACTTTTCCCGGAAACTGCTTGGGACAATTAATTCCGGTACCGGTTGCGGTGCCTCCAAGCGCGAGTTCAGATAACTCATTCGACGCGACCTGCAAGCGTTGTCGCATCAATTCGGCTTCCCGGGCGTATCCGCCAAATTCTTGCCCCAACCGGATTGGTGTTGCGTCCATCAGATGCGTGCGTCCGCTCTTGACAACATCGTCAAACTCTTCGGCTTTCCCTTCCAGCGCTTCCTGGAAATTGGTCATCGCTGGGATGAGATCTTCCTCTATGGCCATTTTCGCCGCAATGTGCATCGCGCTGGGAATCACATCATTGGAAGATTGCGACATATTGACGTGATCGTTGGGATGTACTGCTTTTTCACCGCGCACTTTTCCAAGGATTTCCGCAGCGTAATTAGCGATGACTTCGTTGGCATTCATGTTCGTGGAAGTACCGCTGCCGGTCTGGAAAATATCCAGAACCATCTGATCGTCCAGATCGCCATCAATTAATTTCTGGGCGGCTTGCTGAATCGCACCAGAGATTTTTTCATCCAGTAATCCAAGGTCTTCATTCACGACAGCCGCAGATTGTTTAATGAGGCCCAGAGCCTGGATAAATCGCCTGGGAAACCGCAGGTTGCTTATGGGAAAATTTTCCAGTGCGCGCTGAGTCTGTGCACCGTAATACGCATCCTCTGGAACTAAAACCGTTCCCAGAGAATCGCGTTCTTCTCGTGTTTTTTCCATAGAAAAACCTCCTTAAAAATCTGCAAAATTTTCAAACGAAATACGTTGGTTCGTTACATAATTGAAATGATATTCGGAGAAGTCGCGGTAAACCGTTGGGATGTTTGGTAGCGCAGTGAGAGTGAGACGAGTTGATATGGACACTGCGGCAAGAATCATCAATTCACGCTGGGCCTCGATAAGTTCATATAAATATCTTCAATGTGACTTCGCGAACGGCGGCTGCTGAATATTCGAACAATCTCTTGATGTTGATCCACCACAAACGTCGCGCGTACATTGATTCCAGAAGTACTTTTTACTCCATATTGGTCGGCGACTTCTTGATCCGGATCGGCGAGTAATGTGAGAGAAAGGTTTTGTTTATCTGCGTACGATTTGTGCGTTTCCACAGTATCCTGGCTGATCGCGGCGACTCGTCCACCCATTTTCTGAAATTTTTCCTGATACTCGTTGAGTTCGAGTAATTCCTCTTCAAGTCCGGGAGCGCCGTCGTGAGAATAGAAATACAAAATTGCATAACCGTCAGAGATTAACTGATTTAAGGTGACTTTATGTCCCTTTTGATCGTGCAATACAAATGAGGGCGCTTTTTCGCCAGCGGCTTTTAGTCGGGTTTCGTTATATTCTTGCATAAGCGACATAATTCAGTCCTGTTTTCCGTCAAGTTGTTCAGTTAATTCCAGCATTTGTCTTGCAATAGTAGGATTCCCTGCAATAATGCCGTCTTTAATTTTTGTCTCTTTTTTATTGTATTCCACGGGATTACCATAGATGTCCGACATTGTTCCTCCGGCTTCCTGCACAACCAGATCTCCGGCACAGACATCCCATTCGTTCTTGGAGTAGACGCTGACAAACACATCACCTTCACCTGCGGCAGCAAGGCAAAGTTTATACGCAACACTTCCTGTCGGTTTGAATGCTTTGATGTAATCCGTGAATTTGTCCACGTGACCGTTGCGTGTTTCGGTCCTGCTGACAAGTAAGGTTGCCTTATCAAGCATGGTGGTGCCTGAAACATAAATGCGTTTACCGTTCAAAAACGCGCCCTGACCTTTGCTGGCAGCGAACATTTGTCCCTTCACCGGATTATACAAAACGCCGACGATCGGTTGTCCGTTTCTGACCAGACCAATAGAGATAACAAACTCCGGAACGCCGGTGATAAACTCTTTCGTCCCGTCAATAGGATCTACAACCCAAACGTACTCTTTATCCAGCCGTTGAGGATTATCCCGGGATTCCTCGGAAAGCCAGCCATATTCAGGAAATCCCTCACCCAACATTTTTTTGAGCAACTTGTCGGACTCAAAATCTGCGGTGGTTACCGGATTATTGCGACTTTTCTGCTCGATATGATAGTCACCTTCATAATAATTCAGAACGACCTCACCCGCTTCCTTGGCGGCTTGCTGAGCCAGAGTTAATTCATCTTTGTATTGCAAAATTCTCTACCCCTTTACTACTGCTGTTCTCTGATTTTTATCATCTTGAATTTTAGCAACATACCACGAGAATAAAAAGGAAGAAATACAACGCAAAAGTGTTGGTGTGTTATGGTTTATCGGAAAATGGGGAATATGGGAATAAGGTATAGGGGTATAGGGGTATAGGGGTATAAGGGTTGGAGGTTCTGTGAGAAGACGTGAATCGTGAAACGTGAGACGTGAGACGAATAATTCCGGGGTCTTACTCCTAATCTTAATCATAATCTTAGTCTGGAAGTACGGGAAAATTTCAGTGAACAGTTACCAGTTATCAGTGACCAGTCATCAGTCAATCGTGAATAGAAATGTGATCCGCCGCGATAGAGTGCAGAGAAACGTCAGACGTGAAACGTGAAGCGTGATCCGCCGCGGTAAGGTTTTACGTATTACGAATCACGCGTTACATCTTCCGAACAAAAAACGCGCCCACGATAGAATCGCCGCAGGCGCGTTGTGAGCTACTAGACTTTCTGCGATGACTCAGCGAATCAACATCATTTTATGCACTTTGACGTGCTTCGAAGTTCGAAGCCGATAAAAATACACTCCACTACTCACCTGTCGGCCAGAGCCATTCGTGCCATCCCACTGCACCTGATGCCAGCCGGCCGATTGCCGGGCGCTCACCAATCTTTTGACCTTTCGGCCAGTCAAATCATAGACGACCAGTGTAACCGGTTGATCGTTGGGCAGCCCGTAACTGATCGTGGTGGTGGGGTTGAATGGATTGGGATAGGCATGCTCTAGTGTGACGGTGGTCGGCAGTGGCGGCGCAACCGGTTCGTTCGAAGAGCGATTGAAGAGTCTCCGCACCAATTGGGCTGCCTGCGTTTCACGATATCGATCCAGAATCGTGTCCAGTTTTTGCTGGGTCCTTTGGCTGCTGGTTGCCGTAGTCCACTTCCCCAACCCCGTGGAGGAATCCTGGGCAAAGGCAATCAATACTTGTTCAAACAACACCGCGGCAGCAGCTTCCGGATTCGGCTCAGCCCCCGTATAGTCGGCATAGACCGCATCACCGGTTTGCAGCGCCGTCTGATACTGTGCCAGCATTGTTTGAGCCGTCACGGCATAATCCGCGGCCAACGTCGAGAGAGGACGCTCAGAATATGTGGTGGTCACGGTCGTCAAAACCGACACGAGTTCTTCCAGGTTATCCTGCCGATAATAACACCGCACAATGCCTCCCAGCGCGGTTTGCGCGATAGCCGAATCAGGAGCAGTCGCAATGATAGCCTGATACGCCTGGACGGCTTCCGTATACGCCGAATCCAGTTCCAGGGCAACTGCTGCAGCCAGTCGCGGATCCAATGTATCAGACGAAGTTTCTCCTTCGGTTACCGATTTGCTCAGTCCTTTCGGTGGGCCAAATTTATCATCAGCGGTCGGGTCCAGGATGAGACTTCCTGATCCGTGAATGACTGGTTTCCCGTCCCACCAGTTCAGGCGGGCATCCACCTTGTCCTTGTTGCCGGCCTCAATGTCACCAGTTTGATTCGAATGAATCACATTAAAACCGCCAGCCCAGAATCCTTTGGCATCCTTTTGGGCTGTTCCGAGGAGCGGATTCGATCCGGCATCGATCGTGAGACCATACTCCGAGTTATCGGTCATGGTGTTGTT